>Ga0080006_1084062_pt1 | contig 204705 bp, 198 predicted proteins | sample RS3BMetagenome_FD_69209 | JGI IMG/M metagenome (GOLD analysis project Ga0080006, IMG submission 69209) | Ferric oxide microbial mat and aquatic microbial communities from Rainbow Spring, Yellowstone National Park, USA - RS3B (SPADES... ...
ACCCCGATGCCGCAGAGCAGGCGGGCGAGCTTAACTTCACCAACGCTACGTGGCTGGTCGTCGATGATCCCCATCATCCCTTGTACCGGCAGTTTCTGACCGCCGCTGCTGCGGGTCTGTCGGCATCGAAGGACGCCAAGGTGGTCATCGACGCCAAGACTGGGCAGCCGACGCTAGCCGAACAGAGCCCTTCGGCGAAACTGTGGCCAAGCGGAGATCTCTCCGTACGTCCCGTAGAGGTCAACGGCATTGCCTGCCGAACCGGATTCCAGTACCTCTACGAGGAAGCGTGCGCCTATACGATCAAGGAATATGCTGAACTCGCCGGTGTCCCGGAGGAAACAATTGTGACGCTCGCGGAGGAATTCACGTCTCACGGGCGCCGCGCCGCATGCGATTTCTACCGTGGTCCGGTCAAGCACACCAATGGCGCCTATGCCGGGCGCGCCATTATGACCCTGAATTTCCTGATCGGCTGTATCGACTGGGCCGGCGGCTACATCACCGGCGGCCCGACAGCGGATCACCTCGGCGGTTACCAAGGCGCGCCCTACAACCTTACCAAATGGCCAGGGCCTGAATATACGGTGCCGAAGGGCGTAACGATTTCACGGGAAGGAACTTTCTATGAGGACACATCGCTTTATCGGGAGGCGGTTGCCGCCGGGAAGAGTCCGTTTCCGACGAAGCGGCCATGGCTTCCCTTCGGCTTCGGCGTGTGGCAGGAAATCTTTGGCGGCATCTGGCACCAATATCCCTATCCCGTAAAAATTCTCATGATGCACGAGGGGAACCCGGTGTTCACGGCGCCTCCCGGCATGAGCGGCTACCCTGATGAAAATCTCCCGGTCATCCGCCTGCTCAAGGATCTGAACAAGGTACCGCTGTTCATCGTCAGCGACATTCTGATTTCGGAAACATCGAGTTATGCCGACTACATTATCCCGGACACATCTTATGCGGAAATCTGGGGCATGTTGCATGGATTCCCCACGATACCGACCGGTGTCACGGGGGTAAGGCATCCTGTCATCGAGCCGCTGACCGCCAAGACTCAGGAGGGCAACCCAATGTGCATGGAGAATTTTCTGATTGACGTTGCCCGCGAATTGCATATGCCGGGTTTCGGCAAGAACGCTTTCCTTGAGGGCGGCGATCTCAACGTGCGAGAGGACTTCTATCTCAAGGCGATAGCCAACGTGGCGTACGACCCTTCCTTTTTGAAACGTGAAGGAAACCGTCTTGTGCCGGCTGGCCCTGTGCCCGACGCTTCAACCCCGGATGAATGGCGGGAGGCCAACCGCTTCAGGACACGCTATGGTTCCGCGTTGACGCCGGCGCAGTGGGCGAAGGTTGCCTATGTCCTTTCCCGGGGTGGACGCTTCGAGGATTACAATGTTGGGTATCTGCCAGAACGGCCAGACTGTATGACCCACCGCTATGGCCAGCAGCGGCTGCCATGCCAAGTCTACAATCCGATTGTGGCGCGCACCCACAACACTATCAGCGGCGAACTCTTTTCCGGCGTCGCCAAGTTCGAGCACATCCGGCTGCTGGACGGACGACGCCTCGACACGCTCGACCACAAGGAGGATTTTCCCTTCCTGCTCATCACTTACAAGCAGCCGATCCATAGCAAGAGCCGCACCTGGGCAGACTTGTGGCTGGTTGAACTCATGCCGCAATCCTTCGCGGAGCTCAATCCGATGGATGCGCGACGACTTGGAGTGAAGGATGGCGATTGGGTATTAATCCGCTCCCCCACTTATCCCAAAGGATGCAAGGCGCAGGTGCAGATCATGCCCGGCGTACGTCCTGGCGTGGTATCATACCCTGCGGCTTTCGGTCACTGGCATTACGGTTCCGGGCGCTGGTCGATTAACGGCATGACCTATCGCGGCGATGATGCAAAGAACACCGGGACGCGCTTGAACCATCTCATGCGCCTCGACCCTAGCATCACGTATGAGGACGGGTGGGGCACTTGTCTCCAAGATCCCTATGGAGGCAGTGCGTCCTACTTCGACACACGCGTGCATATCGAGAAAACGTCGCCGCCAGCGGAAGGGATTTATATCCGGGAGGTCCATGCTTGATGTGATGGGATATGTAGTGGGCGAAATTAGGCACGTCCGTATTGGCCGGCATGACCGCGTAAGATTGCCATGGCTCCAGGGAGTCGTACCCTCTCGTTTTGCCTTTTTCGGAGCAAGAAGTGAGCGAGCAATATTGGCTGCCGCAATACAATGAGAACATGGGGCGATATGCAGGCTGTATCTGAAATCTTAAAGATATTTTCCGGTTTGTTCGATGGTCCGCCGCCCGCAGTGGTTGCCGAAGAGTTACTGGTCACCACTTTCCCGACCTTGCGCCGTGTTCTCAATCTTCCAGGCACAACCAGACACATCGAAGTTGCCGATTTCGAACGGGAATACGAGGCGCTTTTTTTGATACCTACCAACAATCACGTCAGCTTATACACGACCCTTCACCGACAAAAAGACGCAACCGGGCTGTGGGACGATTTTTCGCGAGATCTTGTGACCTTGTCCGCTTCGCTTGGTGTGCCGTGGAGAAAAGAAGAGTTTGTGCCCGGGAGAGCCTATCCGCTTGCGCCCAATCATCTGAGCGTTGAGATGGGCCTCGCAGCGATTGTGATGACAATGGATCCCGATTTCACCATTGCGGGACATACTATCGCAAGCTGGCGTCGTAGGATCATGGAGGATGCCGGCAGCGCCTTACAACAGATTAATAACCATCTGAAGACGCTGGCACCGCCGGTGTTGGCTTATGGTGAGAGCGTCGAAATCGCAGCGGCGTTCTTGAAAGAATGTGTAACCATGGAGGCATGGAACTGGCGCGAGAATGACCAGGAAGGGCCGCAAGTGGAGAGGCCGAGTGAGACATTCAGTCTATCAAGCTAGAAAGGTGGAAATTGAGGCCGCCACCAAGGTTTTTCTGCGCTCTCGCAGGAAACGCGTCTAGCGGTATTGCATCTTCTCATTGAGGCCGGAACCAGCGGGTTACCAGCGGGCAAAATCTCCGCCCGGCTTGGCCTGCCAGCATCGACCACTTCATTCCATCTCGCTGCTCTGGAGCATGCGGGGCTGCTACAAGCAACCCGCCGGAGCCGTAATATATGGTATGCTACCAACCATGCGGCGTTGCGATCATCCCTGTTGTTTCTGGCCGAAACCTGTTGCTGCGAGCAGCCTTCGTTATCCGAGGAGGTGGCACGGTTTCCCCCGATGAGGAAAACCAGATCGTGCATCCTGCCTTCAATGCCCTCTTCCTATGCAGGCGCAATTTCGCCGGCTCGCTGATGGCGGAGGCCATCTTACGTGATATTGGACACGGCCGCTTCAACGTCTACTCCGCAGGTTTCGTGCCCGCCGCAGCGCCTTTGCCAGAGGTTCTGGAGAAACTCCGTGCATTTGGGCACGACACCACTACATTGCACAGCAAATCATGGCACCTATTTACGGGACCGGCAGCACCGAACCTTGCGCAATGCGATGGGGAAGGGCTGCCTATGTGCTTCGGCTGCGCGCGCTGGATGGCTTGTGGACCGCGGTTCCGGCGAACCGAAAAAGAGGATTGCCATGGGCCGGATTGACTCGCTTCCCTCCGACACCTGCGGTTGCGGTTCAGCGGAGGTCGCCAGCGGTCTGGTGAGCGTGGATGACGCGCACGCGTCAGACGCCGAGGCGGTCCAGGGTCTGCCGGTCGCGCTCGAGGTCGGCCAGCGTGTACTCCTCGAACACGCCGTGCGCCTTCAGGAACCCGTCCAGCTCGGTCTATAGATGGTTTTTCTGACCAAGATGGTATTGTATCGTGCGCCAGATCTCGGTTAGCTGCATCAGTTCCTCCGCCGGCGCGCCGGCCGCCGTCAATGTCTCCACGGCAAACAACTCCAGCGCAAGCCGGACGTCATACAGTTCTTCGAGCGTATCTGCTCAACCCCTGGCCAGAGAGCGGTTTGCGGATTGGGTAGAAAAGTACTTGTTTGTTGAGGACGTGCCAGGCGATCACCATCGCCATGACGATGGTCTTGTCCGTGCCGGTCGCCATCTTGCAGCACTGCCGCGCGAAGGCACCGCCGTCGCCGGGAATCTCGATGCCCACCCGCTCGGCGGCAGGAGCTTCGGTCAGCCAGATGAGCGTTTCCACCGCCTCCAACTGGCAGAAGAAAAAGCGCCGCTTCTCGAACTCCCCCGGGTCGCGCCAGTGCTCCAGCAGCCGCTTGGTAATGCTGGTGACGCCCGGATGCCCGCCTTGCGGCGACCTTCGACCAGATGAAACAGCCTCCTCTCGTGGTCGTGGCGCCAATGCTGCCGCGGCTCCTCGAAGGGAGAGTTGACGATCAGACGGTCGATGGTGGCGCGGGGTATCGTGATGGCTGCTTGCTGTTTCAGGCGATTTCCGGCACGGCCTCGAACAAAAACCGCCGGATATCGGTCTGCGGTGCCCGCTTCGACAGGTACAACATCTCGATACCCACGACGCGATCTTGCTCGTCGTAGTCCACGATGATGCCGGGCGAGACCTCCTCCGTACGACTTGCCGGCGCCTCACCCAAAGTCAGGTACAGAGCGTCGGCCTGCTCATCGATCTTCAGTTTCATCGCTGGGTTCTCCTGCGGTCGAAATAGGCTGTGATGACCCGCGGCGGGGCCGTGGAAGTGTTGACGATAACCCGCAAAACCCGGTTCCCGAACTCCGGAATAGCTGCCAGGCGATGTTCGAGAGCGGCATCCAGCGGGTCTGGTTCCGTCCATTCCGGACGAGCCAACACTCGCTCCACCCAAGCGACGGCGATTTGTCGCTTCTCCATGGCATCCCGAGCATGCTGTGTCAGCCGGTAGTCCATGTCACCGCTGCCTATCTGCGTGTTCCACGCGGACAGGCTAGTCTAGTGTCATGACCTTCAGACTCTCAATCCTTCGGTCGTCCACGATCTTGACCGCAATGCGCTTGTGTTCTCCCGCCTCGAAGGGAAGCGACACTGTGCCTCGGCAGGCCTCGATCCGCACCTTCCTCGCTGGGCAGGGTCCTGCTCGAAAAATCATAAATTTTACGTAATATTTTTTATATATTGGTTTCAATTATTTTCAAATGTGCAAATATAAAACTAATTTTTAGGTCTTTAACTTATATACTTTTGAGAGACAATGAAAAAATAAATATACAGAGCCAAGTGAGGGCCGCCTGGCGCACCTGGTGCAGGAATGCCGAAAATTTTCGATTCCAGACGGGTTCCGCCCATGGCCGGTATTCTCCAGCCATTCTGGCCGAAAAGCCTGCCAGCGGGCAAATTTAGCCAGTAGCAATTGATGTTTCGAGCGGGGGGCTGGGCAACCTTACGTGCTTTCGGCTCAATTCATTCAGTTCAACTAAATAGGCTCATCCGAAGCAAAGAGTTTATTTTTTGAGACAAAAGTGACATTAATTATCCGTAATAGTTTATATACTTTCATTAAGTTTTTTCGAAGATTCAAATCAAAACTAATATTTTTAGGCTTTTAACTTATAGAAATTTACGCAAGACGAGACAACCGTCTTGGGCTCTCTTTACCTTTACTTGGTAGTTGAGCAGATACCCTATTTCGTCTTCTTTGCTCCCGGCTCGGCAAGCCTCGATCCGCCCGCGCGCACGGTGGTGGCGGATGCTGCGGCCTATGCCAAAGTCTATCCCTTCGCCCCGATCACCGTCACCGGCTACGGAGACCCAAGCGCCGGCCCCCAAGAGGCGGAAGAAATGGCGCATCGACGCGCCGAGGCTTTGGCCAAAGCCCTGGCCGCCTGTTGCTCGAAAAACCGCGCCCCTTCGTCGGTGAGCACCACATGGCGCGCGCCCGGCCGTGGATTTATGGACAGCCGCCTTCGGTGGTGCCCGCTTGCGCGGCTGTCCACAAACTCCCCAGCCGCACCATCGGGTAAGGTTTGATTCTCTTTTTTGTTCAAGAGCGACTTGCTTGCTTATGCGGCGTGATCGCCTCGCGGATCAGGCCAGCCGTCTCAATATCGAGCGCCGCCGCCAGAGAGGCCAGCAGCCGGGGCAGTCAGGCCGGATGACTGGCGCGGGAGGCGCGGCGCGATTTTTGCCCCCTTGTCACGGGCTGCATGGCCGCCAGGTCTGGCGCGACCAGGCGTTCACAGAGGTCGAACAGATACTCGGCGCGCTCGCGTTCAGAGGCGAAGGGCGCCTTGCGATAGAGCCGGTCCACCGCCGCATCGAGCGCCGCATGAGCGCGGCGGAGCGCGGCGGAGCGCGGGTTTCATCAGGTCGGGATCATAGAGCGCGGCCAGCGTCGCGTCGGGGAACTGCGAGCGGGCGTCAAGCACATAACACGCTTTAGTGTCGCTATTCATACGGTTTGGCGGCATGGAGTTTCAATCACGGAAATCGGATAGCCATTTTCCTGAACGAGATCGCGAAGGCCAGGCTTCAGTTTCGCGGCTGGCCGGTGAATTGCCGACGCATCCCCGAGGCGCATGGCCGCTGGGCGTCGTTCTGGCATCTCGTACAGGAAGGGCCGATCGAGGACGACCGCTTGCCCGATCTGCGCCGCTGCGAGCGCATCCGTTGGGTGCGCTGGGTGATTGAGAATGCGGCCAAGCATCCCGAGATTGATGAATGGGAGGAAATTCGCGGCAGCGCCGTCGATACGCTCCTCTGGTATCGGGAGGAATACCTTGTCGTGCTTGCAAAGCGCCGCGACTATTGGCTGCTCAAGACTGCCTATTGCACGACCCAACGCGGGCGAATCGCAAAGAAGCGCCGGGAGCGCGACGCCTTCTCGGCCAAGCTCAAGAAGGGAGCCCAAAATGACTGCAGCCGCCCAAGCGAACCGGGGCGGCCTCGAATGCTCCTCCTACACATGGCAGGTAAGACTGTGCTTGTATGTTGTCGGAAGGCCGAATTGTCAGGGAAAATCGGCATCTGTATCGCTGGGCGTCACTTCTTCGGGTTGAAAAGACGTTGCGATGCAAGCAGTTATCACGACGGCGGCTCACTCGAATCCAAATCATCAGCGCTCGGCCGGACACTGCGACCGACTTGTCAATTGACATTGTTTATATTAATAAAATAGACATTCATGAAAAAAAGCTCAAAGCTCGCCACTATCGACTCCGCCCGCCGCCAGGCGGTCATCTATGCCCGTGTCTCCTCCAAGGAGCAAGAGAAGGAAGGCTTCTCGATCCCAGCGCAATTGAGGCTGCTCAAGGAGTACGCGGCGACCAATGGCTTCGCGGTGGCACAGGAATACATCGACGTTGAAACCGCCAAGCAGACCGGCCGGGCCGCCTTCGGCGAGATGATCGCCTATCTCAAGGCGCATCCTTCGGTCCGCGCGCTGCTGGTCGAGAAGACCGACCGGCTCTACCGCAACCTCAAGGATTGGGTGACGGTGGATGAACTCGATGTGGAGTTGCACTTCCCCAAGGAGGGGGTGGTGCTGTCGCGCGAGTCGCGGTCCTCGGAAAAGTTCATGCACGGCATCAAGGTGCTGATGGCGAAAAACTACATCGACAATCTGTCCGAGGAAGCGCGCAAGGGAATGCAGGAAAAGGCCGAACAGGGGATCTGGCCGACCAAGACGCCGCTCGGCTACCGCAACATCACCGGGCCGGACGGCAAGAAGATCATTGTCACCGATCCGGCGGTCGCGCCGCTGATCACCAAACTGTTCGAATGGTATGCGCGCGGCGATATTTCGCTGAAGGAGGCCGCGCGCAGGGCGCACGCTGCGGGCCTCGTCTATCCCAAGAGCGGCGCAAAGGTGCCGGCCAGCACCATCCACACCATCCTGCGCAATCGGCTCTATACCGGCTGGTTCGAATGGAACGGCAAGCTGATCCAGGGCCGGCACGAGGCGCTGATCCCGGTCGAGCTATGGGAGCGGGTGCAGGGTGTGCTCGACAGCCGCTTCGCCAAGAAGGCCAAGCGCGGGAAGCACGACTTCGCTTTCTCCGGGCTGATCGCCTGCGGAAAATGCGGCTGCGCGGTGGTCGGTGAGATCAAGAAGCAGCGCTACGTCTATTATCATTGCACCGGCTACGTCGATAAGTGCCAAGGCAGCCCTGCCTCCTGCCGGCGCAAGTATGTGCGCGAGGAGGCGCTCGAAGCGCAGTTCACCAAGCTGCTCGGCCGGCTGCGGTTCGACGATGAGGTGCTCGAATGGGTGCGCGAGGCGCTGCACGCCAGCCACGCCGACGAGCGCCGTGAGCACGAGGAAGCAATTCGGCGCCATCAGGCCGAATACAAGCGGCTCGATGAGCGCATTCGCGCGATGTACGTGGACAAGCTCGACGGCCTTGTTGATGCAGCGTTCTTCGAGCGCATGTCGAACCAGTGGCGCGAGGAGCAGAACCGCTGCCAGCGCGAGATCGACCGGCTGCAGGCAGCCAATCGCTCCTACATGGACGAGGGCGTGCAGCTTCTCGAACTTGCCCGTAACGCGCAAAAACTGTTCGCAAAGCAGGAGCCGCGCGAAAAACGTCGCCTGCTCGACTTCCTGCTATCGAACTGCGTCTGGGAAGATGGCGAGGTTGTCGCCACCTTCCGCCAACCCTTTGATCTGTTGGTGGAAACCGCCGTGAGCGCGGCGCGGGCTGCGGCCGGCGAGGGGACAAAAATGGCCAAAACTGAGATTTGGCTGGGGGACTTGGATTCGAACCAAGGCTGCCCGGTCCAGAGCCGGGAGTTCTGCCGCTAAACTATCCCCCACGCGCCTGCCTATATCATCGGCTCTGTCAAATCTCAACATCATAGCGATCTTGGCAATGCGCTCGCCAGCCGCGGATACGCCGTTTCGCTGCGCATGCGCCGTTGCTTTGGGATTTGAGCCCGCTGCGTTCAAGGCTGGTTTGTTTTACGTATCCGCCTGCGCTTTTGGACTCAGAACGGCTTTACAATAACCATAAATACGATGATAATCATCAGGACTGTCGGGATTTCGTTTGCGATGCGATAGAAGCGCGCGGATCTCGTGTTTCGATCCGCCAAAAAATCTCGCCGCCATCGCGCCAGAAAACCGTGAAAGGCCGACATCAGCACCACTGCCGTAAGCTTGACGTGCCACCAATGATCGGCACGCCAATCAAGAACCCCGGGCGTAAACGCCAGTGTGAGCCCGAAAACCCAGGCTGCGATCATCGCAGGGTTGATAATCTGCTTCAACAAGCGCCGTTCCATCACCTTGAATCGTTCGCTTTCCGCAGAACCGGGTGCGACTTCACAATGATAAACGTAAAGCCTCGGCAGATAGAACATGCCCGCCATCCAGGCGATGACCGAAATCTCGTGAGCCGCCTTCACGTAGAGATAAAGCGCTCTCATGCCTTTCCCTTATGGATATTTGGGCATTTCGGAAAAGCCGGGGGGCATCCGCACCCGCCCTTTGCTGCGTAGAGCCCCGGACCAGCCCTCACCGCTTCGCGCACAAGCTCTGCTAGGGCCGAAACAAATGCCGGATGATCGTTCAAAGCAGGCACCCGAAAGTAGCCGGGCACCCCCAATTCGGCGGCAAGCTTCGCGTATTCGATATCGAGTTCCACCAATGTTTCCGAATGATCCGAAACGAAAGCCACCGGAGCAATCACCACGGCCTTTCCTTTCGCAGCAGCGTGCCGGATGGCATCTACCGTGCTCGGTTCCAACCACTTTTCCGGCGTTGCCCGGGATTGGTAGCAGATCTGCCAATCGAGATCTAACGGGCCTAACGCCTTTATAATGTTTTCTACGGTGCGCTCGATGTGAAACTGGTACGGATCTCCGGCATCCACAATGCTTTGAGGAAGGCCGTGTGCAGAAAACAGAAGTTTCACCGGCACGTTTGAACCAAGTTGTTGGCGGGCATCAGCGAGGGTTTTGCGTACGAGGGCGGCAAAGGATTCGATATAAGACGCATGCGCATACCAGCAACAAAGCGTGGTCGTCGGTTTGACAAGCCCCGCACGCGCTGCAGCCTCATGCCAAACGGCAAGCGAGCTTCCCGTCGTCGTTGTTGAAAATTGGGGATAAAGCGGCAGCAGCAGGACTTGCTGCGGATCGAATGCCAGTACTTGGCGGGCGGCCTCATCGCTCAACGGATGCCAGTATCGCATGGCAATGAAGCATTGCACTTCAAACTCCTCCAGCGCTTCCGCAAGCGCTTTCGCTTGCCTACGCGTGAGATCCAAAAGAGGCGACTTTCCGCCAAGCAGCGCATAGTTCTCGCTGGCCGGCTTCAGGCGCGCCCGCGCAATGAGCCGCGCAAGCAAAGGGCGCACAAAAAAGGGCACCCGCAAAATGGCAGGATCGCTGAAGAGATTGCGCAGAAAGGGCCAAACCGCCTGGAGCGAATCCGGCGCCCCCAGGTTAAACAGCACAATCGCGAGCTTTGGTTTCCGGTCTGTCACAGGAAGAGACGGCAAGAGCAGTTTCCCTTAAGACGGCAGCGTTGCCGAGCGCACGAGCCGCACAAGCTCTGCAACGTGCTGAGGAGGGGTTTCCGGCAACACACCGTGGCCGAGATTAAATACATGCGGACGGCCCGAAAAGGCGGCAAGCACGGCAGCCACCTCTTGCGCCAACGCTCGCCCCCCCGCCAAAAGCGCCGCCGGATCGAGATTGCCTTGCAAAGGCATCTCGGATGACAGCAAAGGCTTGATCATTTCAGGATCGGCCGTCGTATCCAGGCCCATCGCCTGAATGCCGGCGGTATGCGCATAGCGGACGACGTTGAGGCCTGCCAGACGGGGAAATCCAATCACCGGCACGCCAGGACATTGGGCGCGGAGGGTCGCTGCGATCCGAGCCGTGGGGGCAGTGACGTAGTCGGAAAAAAGCCGCGGGGACAGGAGGCCGGCCGAGCTTTCAAACAGCATGACAACCTCGGCGCCCGAGTCCACCTGAGCTTTCAGGTAGGCGATCGTCGCTTCCGTTAACAAATTGATCAGCCGCGAGAACTCCTCAGGCCTACGCCAGGCAAACGCACGGGTGAGGGGAAACCCCTCGGCGGCTTTTCCATCCACCATATAACAGGCAACCGTGAACGGCCCACCGGCAAAGCCAATCAATGTCGTCTGCGAATCAAGACACGAACGAACGCGTTGAATGGTTTCCAAAATCGGAGCGATGGCGGAATCAAGCGGGTGCCAATCCAAACGATCGATATCGGCAGGCTGCAGCGGGGGCAACAAGGGCCCCTCGCCCTCGGCAAATCTTACCGTATAGCCCAAAGCCCACGGCAGCATCAAAATATCGCTGAACAAGATGGCGGCATCGAACCCGAACCGACGCACCGGCTGAAGTGTCACCTCGGCTGCCGATTTCGGATCGGTGCAAAGCGCGATGAAGTCTTTGGCTTTGGCCCGCACCGCGCGGTACTCCGGCAAGTATCGGCCGGCTTGGCGCATCAGCCAGATTGGGGGCGGAAATACGATGTTCCCGCGCAGAACGCGTAAGAGAGGTTTAACCGCTTGCTTCGGCTCGGTGTGCATACCTTCCCCATATAAGTTGTATGCAAAAAAGCAAGGAGAGAAGAAGTTGTTGATCCCTGTGGATAACCGGGTACCGCGGAATTCTCGGGTTATCAGACCGGATATCCACAGCAGGATGTTCCCTCAGTTCCATGATTGATAAAAATTTTTTGCATCTGCCCACACCGGCTGATCGCGCCCGGTTTCTTATCCTCAGGGAGAACGAGGCAAGGATTTATCCCCGGTTTTCCTCCCGCGCCCGCGCAATGAGAGCTGACAGCTCCAGTTATCCCCACTATGTTGAAAGCAATGACCACCCAACGGTTGAACCTTCATCTTGTTTCCGATGCGACCGGCGAGACGCTGAATGCGATCGCGCGGGCAACCGTCTCCCAATTCGAGCATGTTCAGATTATTTATCATCGATGGTCTCTCATTCGCACGCGCGCCCAATTGCACCGCGTGCTGGAGGGCATTCAAGCAGAGCCGGGACCGGTCCTTACCAGCATGATGGATCGCGCGATCCGGGCCGAGCTTGACGCCTTCTGCCACCGCTCCGGGGTGCCGATTTTGCATGTCCTCGACCCGGTCATCGCTCTTTTGCAAAAAGAACTGGGGGAGCCCGCTGTGGCCCGCCCAGGCCGGCAATATGTTTTGGATGCTGATTATTTTCGCCGTATCGATGCCATGCACTTCGTTCTCGCCCATGATGACGGGCAGGCGCTGCAAAGCATCGGGGAGGCCGATGTTTGCCTTGTCGGTGTGTCGCGCTCGTCCAAAACACCGACATGCTTTTATCTTGCCAATCGTGGCGTGAAAGCGGCCAATGTGCCTTTGGTGCCTGGTCTTCCCTTGCCGGAAGTGCTGAACAACCCGCCTTTTCCCGTGATCGGCCTGACGCTGGAGCCGCGTGCGCTGATCGAAATACGCCGGCATCGGCTCCGCATGATTGCAGGTTCGACAAACACGCAAGACACCAGCGGATATATCGATGAGGAGGCGGTCAAGGAAGAGTTGCTCTGGGCCCGGCGGCTCTGCGCCAGCCGCGGCTGGCCTGTCGTGGACGTAACACGACGCTCTATCGAGGAAACCGCCGCCACGGTTCTGCAATTGTTGGAAACATGGCACAAAAAACGTGCCAAAACCGCCACGGGAAAGGAGAAGCATGCTTGAGTCTGCAGGTCTCTGATCCGCCTTTGATCTTGGCCAGCGCTTCTTTGGCAAGGCGTGCGGTTTTGGAAGCCGCGGGAGTGGTTTTCGAAACGGTGCCGGTCGCGATTGACGAGGTGGAGTTGAAGGCTTCTGCCAGTGCAGAGGGACGGGAGGCAGCAGAAATCGCGCAACTACTCGCCGAGACCAAGGCCTTGCGCATTTCGCGTCGCAGGCCGGAAGCATTGGTCATCGGCGCCGACCAGATCTTGCTCTGCGAGGGGCGTTCCTTTGATAAGCCGGGTAATTTGGCGGAGGCGCGCGAGCAGCTGCGATTTCTGCGCGGACGGACGCATGTGCTGGAAACGGCGGTTGCTTGCGCGAGATCCGGAGAGATCATTTGGCATTCCCGCGCGCGGCCTCGCTTGCGCATGCGAGAGTTCTCAGAGGCCTGGCTTGATTCCTATCTTGCACGTGAAATGCCTGGGATTTTGAACTGCGTCGGGGCCTACCGGATCGAAGGCCTCGGCATTCAGCTTTTTGAAGCGGTCGAGGGCGAGCATGCGGCGATTCTCGGCATTCCGCTTCTCGCTTTATTGCGCTTTTTGCGCCAGCACGGCGTGCTTCTGGTCTAGGCCGGCTTGTGCGGATCTCGTTCCGTATGCCATGCTTACGGGCATGGACGAGCAAAAACCCCCTTCGGATTTTACCCGGCTTCGGCGCCATCCGGAACGCGCGGCCTATGATCAGGCCACCATTTATGCCATTTTGGATGCAGCCCTTTTCTGTCATATCGGCTACACCAGGTCAGGCCGGGTGATCGTTACCCCGACCATACATTGGCGGGAAAACAATCACATTTATTGGCATGGCAGCAGCGCGAGCCAAATGCTGGAACAGATTCCGGAAATGGAGATCTGCCTTACGGCAAGCGTTTTCGACGGTTTTGTGCTTGCCCGCTCCGGCTTTCATCACTCGGTAAATTATCGCTCCGTAATGTGTTTCGGGCGCCCCGAGCTCGTGACGGATCGTGACAGGAAGCTTGCGGCGCTTGAGCGATTCATCGAGCATTTCTTTCCCGGCCGATGGCAACAATTGCGACCTCCAACGGAACAAGAAGTCAAGGCCACACGCATTCTTGTTATGGAAATCAACGAAGCATCGGCAAAGCTGCGCACCGGCGATTCCAAAGACCCGCCTGAAGATTGGCACTGGCCGGTCTGGGCCGGAATTTTGCCACTGCAGTTGGCTCACGGCAAACCGATTGCGGATTCCCATCTTCCGCCAGGACTTTTTCCGCCGGAGGGCTGGTAGAAGGTAAAACAGCCTTGTTTTCGGCGCTCGCAACGCTGCTCCTCGTCTTACTTTTATTGCCGCTTGTCGCTGCTGTTACCGGCCGCCAGCGACGCGAGTTTTCTTTCGTCATGTCGGCACTCTGCGGCTTGGGCGCGCTGCTTTCGTTGGTTTTTCTCGTGTTTGCCCTCCCTTCGAGTACGCAAGTTTTGCCGATTGCCTCCGGCGGGATTCGACCATCATTTACTTTCGATTCCCTCTCCATGCTGGCGCTCTTGGTTGTGTATGTATCAAGCGCCGTTGCCTTTCTGTCTGCTTCCTCGGCAAAACCGCGAGAGCTTGCCCTCCTTGCCGTTCTTGTTGTTTCGTTATGCATTTCCCTGCTTGCAGCTGATATTTGGCTGCTTTTTTTCGGCTTGCAGGCGATCACGATAGCGCTTTGGAGTATCGGGACTTACTTTTCCGAAACACGGCAAACGCGCCGAGTTCTGATGCGTCAGTCGGCCGTCTTCAGCCTTGGCGCGTTTGCATTCTTTATGGCGCTTGTTCTGTTAACATCGACGTCGTCGCATGGCGCCGATGAACTCCGCTTTGCGGTTTTGAACGCAACGGAGATCCCCTTCTGGCAGCGAGAACTGCTTCCTGCCGTTCTGATGCTGGCCGCCGCGGCGTTTACAGGCTTGGTGCCGATGCACGCGTGGTTTGCTGACGTTATTGCCGGCCTTCCCGTGCCATACGCGATTGTCGCATCTGTCGGGTTACAAAGTCTTGCGCTTGATTTGTTGGAAAGAATTATGTTCGGCTTCGGTTGGAACGCGATCTCTTTTTGGTGGGGCGTTATCTTTGGGTTTTTTGGTGCGGCATCTGCGTTTCTCGGCTCCTTTCGTTCATTGCTGGCTTCGGAAATGGCCGGTGTTCTCGCTGCCGACGTTCAGACCCATTCCGGCTTTACCATTCTTGCCTTCGGCGTAGCGCTTATTGCGCATAGCGCAGATCTCCCGAGCCTTGCCGATCTCTCGCTTGCTGCCGCATGGCTTGGGGTTTTATCCCACGCTGTTTGGAAGACGTTGTTTTTTCTGGTGGCAGATACAGTGTGGCGCGAAGCGGGCTCCCGCAAGCTTGCGCGATTAGGCGGTCTTATTCATTGCATGCCGGTGACGACAACGATGACCTTAATTGCGGGAGGATGCATGGCAAATCTCCCGCTTTGGGCCGGATTCGCCCCGATATGGCTGTTCATGAAATCGCTTTACTCCGTTCCGAGGCTCTACGGTCTGGGTCTGCAAATAAGCTCTGCCGTGATGACGGCTTTCGTTGGTTTCGCTTTGGCGTTGGAGTGTGCTGCTGCGGTCCGCGTTGTCGGTGTGGGTTTTCTTGGCCGGTTTCGTACCCCGCGAGCGGCCGCGGCCGAGGATGCCCGCGGGCCAATTCGGCCGGCTATGTTCGTATTGTCGGGTCTCGCACTCGTCATCGGTTTCTTTCCCGGCGTAACGCTCAGACTTGTTGAGCCGAGTTTGCAAGACGTCGTCGGCCAGGGTCTGGGCACCCGGTTAGGATTCTTTGTCCTTCACGCGCGTGACGGCGAATCTGGCTATGCCGCAATCGGAATCTTTGCGCTGTTTGGCATCGCCTTTCTTGTTGGCGCGGCAATTTTACAGCGCCTGACCTCCTCCGCACAGGCATATGCAGCGCGTTGGGAAGGCGGATTTACCGCAACCCCTGCGTGGTTACCCTTTGGAGATCCGCTAACACAATACGGGCCGGCATCGTTCACGCAACCCTTCGCAAAGATGTTCGCAACAGCGCTGATTTGGTCGGGAATGAAGCGGGAGCTTTGCAGCTCTGAGAATCCCCATACCCCTGTGCCTCGTTCCCTTGCGCAGGGGAACGCGGCGGAGGAAAGCTTGGCGCCTGCTCCACGTTTGTGGTCTTTCTTCCAGGGCCGGAGACGGCGTGCGGCTTTGCAGAAGCTCCGGCGAAAATTTCTCTCGGGTCAGAGCGGCGCGGTGTTGCCGTGGTTGCTTCTTTTCGCGCTTTTCGCGGTATGGCTGTGGCAATCCTGGTGAGCATCCTAACCGCTGCACTTCACTTCATCCTGCTCGTTGTGACAGCCCCGGCTGTGCTGGGTTTTCACCAGAAAATACGTGCCCGGTTGCTAGGTTTTTCCGGACCGTCTGTACTGGCTCCCTACCGGGAGCTTCTTCGCCTGACACGCAAGCAAACGGTAGGGGTGGAAAATTCCTCCTTTCTTTTTCTCATCGCGCCCTTGACAGCTTTTTCCGCAACTATCGCCGCTGCCGCACTGATCCCTTCGTTTACGCGCGGCATGGTGACCGCGCCGCTGGCAGATCTACTGGTGATTTTCGGTTTATTTTTGCTTGCGGAGGTGGGTCTTGTCTTGACCGCATTGAACACCGGGATAACAGCGGTGGGAGGAGATCCGGGCCATGTGTTGACCATTTCGGTACTCTCAATACCGACTATTTTTCTTCTATTTTTGGTTTTTGCGTTTCTCACCGGAAGCACAAATCTTGATTCTATTGCCGGGTTCGTGGCGAATGCCGGCGCGGTTGTCTGGCCGAGGCTTGTAATGGCGGCCGCGGCTATGGTCTGTGTCAGCATGGCCTGGAACTTCGGATTTTCTGCGGGACCGAGAAGCTCTTTGCTTGGCGGGATCTCCTCTTTCGAAGCTATGTGGGGAGAATATTCCGCTGCTTCGTTGGCGCTGATCAAGTTTACATTGATCTTTCAGCGAACGCTTTGGCTTACTCTTTTTGGGACGGTTTTCATCCCTTTCTGGCTTGCCGAAAGCCAAGCAGGGCCATTTTCGTGGCTGAAGGGGATGGCGGGCTGGGGCACAAGGCTTTTGATCTTTACGGCCGCAATGGGGACGTTGGAAGCCTATGTCATCGGCCTGACAAGCGATCGTATTCGGAAACTTTTGGTTTTCAGCATCATTGTTGCGTTTCTGGCTTGTCTTGTTGCTTTCATCGGAGAGGCAACGGAATGAGCAACGCTATCGTGATCATGTCGCAATGGCCGCAGCTGTGAGTGATTGGCCTGTTCCAATCTGGCTTGTGCCGGCAATTCCGGCGCTCAGCAGCCTATTTTTGGTGTTATTGGGCAACTCGCGGGTTGCTTTTGGTGTTAATGCAGCGTCGTCTTTCGCGTCGGTTCTGGCCGTGCTTGCAAGCCTTGCTTCCGCGCCTTCGGCATGGTGGCTGACCGATGCGTTATCGCACTCTGCGGCTTTGCTCATCGCCTGGGTGGGTTTTGCGGTCTCGATCGTGTGCCTTGGTGATCGACGAGAGCATGCCGAACAGAGCACCCTTATCCTGAGGTATCGCAGGCTCTCCTGTGCAATCTATCAAGCTTTGCTGGCTGTGCTTTCGGTTGCCGTTCTTGCAAAAAATTTCGTCTTCGCAGCCGTTGCTCTTGAGTTGGGAGCAGTCCTGTTTGCGGTGTTGATCGCTCTTGGCGAGAATCCAAAAGCAATGCCGGTCGCTTGGCGTTTTTTCATCGCGAATGCGGCGCTGTTCATGATAGGATTGCTCGGCATTGCCGGCCTTTATGCGGCCCATCGCGGGAGCTGGAGCGGGGATTGGCAGGCGATGGGTTGGGCAGAGCTGCAGAAGGCGGCAACCGAAGGCACCTCACCGGCGGCCCACTTTGGGCTGATAGCGATTTTGGTGGGGTTTGGCGGGCTTGCCACGCTGATGCCGTTCCACGCCCACGCCTTGGACGTGGCGGATACCGCCCCCGCCCCGATTTCCATCGGTTTGATGATTGCTTGGGTGAGCGTGCCATTGAATGTTCTGATGCGCCTACAGCCGATTCTGGCGGCGCAAACCGGAGCCGGCCCAACACGGCTATCGGTGCTTGGTTTTGGATTGTTTTCGCTGGTTTTTGGCTGCGTTGCCGCGTTACGCACGATCAGCCTCAACCGGTTTTTGGCGCTGTCATTGGTGCAATATACAGGCCTCACCCTCGCAGCGTTTGGCCTCGGCAGCCGAGGCGCGATCGGCGGCTTGCTTCAATTCGGCGTGCACACATTGCTGAAGACCTCGCTGTTGCCCTGCATAAAGCGAGGGTCTGCACGGAATTCGAAGATGGGAGTGACGGGGAATGGAGCGAACTTGGCAGCCGCACACTGCTGGCGCTTTGTTTTTGCACTGAACATGCTGGCCCTTGCCGGTTTGCCGCCCTTTGGGGGATTCGCAGCTTGGGTCATTATTGCTACTGCCGGCGCAAAAACCCTGCCCTGGGTGCTTGTGCCGCTTGCCGCTGGGGGTTGGCTTTCAGGGCTTGCCGTCATGTACCGCTTGCGTGGGTTCTGGTCTGCTCCGGCAAGCTCTGGGCAGCACGCCGGCAAACCCGGGTTTGCCTCTGTGGAAATCGTCTTAAGCCTTCTTTCATTAAGCGCCGCGTTGCTTGCAGGAATTGCGCTGCCGTCCGCCGTGTACCGCTGGCTTGAAAACATTGCCCTTCTGGTGCGATGATGGAAATTGCCGCTTTCATTCGCGCCGCGCAGAAAGAAGAGTTACGCCCTTACCCGCGCTTTCTGCTCAGCGCGGAGGAGTGGCAAGCAATGTCTGCTGCGTTGGCAAAAACCTTGCATCCTGCATTGCTCGCCTTATGGGCAGAAAGCGACCGCGTGCATGCTTTGTTGCAGGATGAAAACGGGGATTTGCTTCCCGTCGCCTCACCGATTGTGAACGGCGCCTATGCTGCACTTTCCCCGGCACGGCCCGCGGCAATTTGGTTCGAACGCGTGATCCGGGACTTGTGGGGACATTCGGCAGAGGGCGGGCGTGATCATCAAACCTGGCTTGATCACGGAACTTGGGCGATTGAGGCGCCTCTTTCGCGCCGGCCCAAGGCGCGACTTGGAGAGGAATTGCCACGGGAGTTTGCGGCACCGGAAGAGGAAGATGTGCATCAGTTCGCGCTCGGGCCGATTTCCGGCGGCATCGCCAAACCATTTCACTTGCGCATCACCATGCATGGGGATGTGCCGCTGACAGCGGAATTTTATATGGGTTACGCCCATAAGGGCGTCATGGCATTGATGCGAGGGAAACTTCCGCGTGTGGCGGCACGATTTGCGGCAAGGCTTTCCGGCGATGCAACGGTTGCCCATGCGCTTGCTTATGCGCATGCCGTGGAAGCGGCTCTCGGCGTGCAAGTTCCTGCGCGAGCAATCGCCCTTCGCGCGATAATGGCCGAGCTCGAGCGCATTGCTCATCATCTGTTTCAGATCGGCGTGATTGCAGATACGGCGAAATTCGGAATCCTTCACGCAGGATGCGGAAGTACGCTCGAAGAGCTGCGCGCCTCCACAGCGCGAGCTTTTGGACATCGGCTGATGATGGATTGCATCGTTCCGGGCGGGCTTGCTGCTGATATTGCCGCCGATGGCCAAGCCACAGTTTTGGGCATGTTGGATGCCCTGCAAGGAAAGGTCTCAGACCTTGCTGCATTGAGCTTTTCCGAACCACCGTTTCTCGCGCGCCTGCAAGGCATCGGGCGCCTTTCAGAACAGCTTGTCAGAGAGTTTGCCCCGGGAGGGCCGATCGGGCGAACCTACGGTTCTCATTTCGACGCCCGTCGGCGGCCAGGCTATCCTCCGTACGATTCCCTCGAGATGCCGTTGCCCCAAGCCGCTTCGCCCGATGCTGCCGGCTACCTGAGGGTCCTGTTCGCAGAGCTCCGCACCAGTATGGATCTGGCGCGAAGGCTGCTCGAGCATCTGCCGGACGGCGAAATTTCCGCACCTCTCCCCGTCTCTTCCGGCGAGGGGCTGGGCGTTGCCGAGGCGCCGCGTGGGGATGTCTGGCATTGGGTTCGCCTCGATGGCGGGATGATTGCCGCTTCCTTCGCGGCCGACCCCAGCTGGCGCCATTGGCCTTTGTTGGAAGCGGCGCTTGTCGGAGAGGCCATGGAAGATCTGCCCTTGTGTCTTGCCTGCTTCCATTGTTCTGTTTCTGCCGTGGATTTGTAATGCCGTCGCTGAAGCTCTTGCGGAACCTTTGGAAACGGTCGGAAGCACGTGCGTTTCCGCTGGCGCAGGCGGAAATCCTGACAGCCCTGCAGGCGCGTCTTCAGGAAGCTTCGCAGCGTCGGCTGGGGCGGAGTCTTGCGGTTCGGCATGTCGATACCGGCGGTTGCGGCGGGTGCGAACTTGAACTGCAGGCACTGGCTTCGGTTGTCTATGATCTTTCCCGGTATGGACTTTCCTTTGTGGAAAGCCCTCGGCATGCTGATGTTCTTTTGCTCACAGGGCCGATGACGCACAACATGAAAGCGGGTGTGGAACGCGCCTATGCAGTGATGGGGCAGCCGAAATGGGTGGTGGCCGTTGGGGATTGCGCGATCGACGGAGGTGTATTCCAAGGAAGCTATGCTTGCGGTAACGGCGTGACCACAATTCCCGTAGATGTGGTGATTCGCGGTTGCCCGCCGACCCCGCATCAAATTCTGGAAGGCCTCCTCATGCTTCTGGAAGCAAACGCGACAGGCGGCTGAAAGCAAGAAAAGCTCATGGCGCTGCATTTGGTAAAAGTTGCCGTCGGCATAAAGGATTGCGCGCATCTTGCGCAAATTCAGGCGGAACGCGCGAAGGTATCGCCGCCTTTGCGACACCTCACCCGCAACGCGCCGCGCCGTATTGCGGAAATTCTGGACGGCGGCTCGATTTATTGGGTGATCGGCGGGGCCATACTTGTCAGGCAGCGCATCCTTGCGATCAAGCCCGATCAGCGCGGAGACGGCTTGCCCTGTACTGCTTTTCATCTTGATCCCAACCTTGTCAGGGTGGTGCCAAGGCGGGTTCGCGCCTTTCAGGGTTGGCGCTATTTGAACGCGGCAGAAGCGCCGCCGGATTTGCAGAGATCCGCAAAAGGCCTGCGCGACATGCCGGAGGAATTGGCAGCGGAGCTCCGCGCGCTCGGCTTATTGTAAGGCGGACACAGTCGGATCAGAAGCCGGCGAGATAAGCGGCGAGGGCAGCAATATCCGCATCGCTATAGCTTTTTAACAAAGCGGTCATCCAGTCGTTGTTGGCTCTTGCGCCGGAGCGGAAGTCCAGCATGGTTTTGCGCAAATAAGCTTGGCTTTGGCCGGCCAGGCGCGGCTGCACGCCGGCGCCGAGATATCCGCCAAGATGACATTGCGGGCATTGCGCCGAATTCGCGACGGCTTCCGCCTTTTTTACGATTTCCGGAGGCGGGGCCTTCTGCGAAAGAGTTGGCCACGGCTGCTTGGAGAAATAGGCAGCGAGAGCCTGCATCTCTTCTTTGGAGAGCTGCTGAACAACGGCTGCCATCTGGTCATTCTTGCGCGCGCCGCGGGCGAAATCCCGCAACTGGATATAGAGATAGCCTTCGTTTTGACCCCAAATCACCGGGATTGTCGGATCCAAGGGAATCCCATCCCGACCATGACAGGACGCACAGAGCGCGGCTTTCTCTGGGGCGTTTTGTGCCGCCGAAGGCGAACTTTGCCCGATTAACAATAAAAGAGCGAGAAATAACGCGTAGCAACTGGTACCCAAAAACCGCATGACTTGGCGATACAGATATCAACGAAAATTTAGGTATAAAGGAAGACGAGGCAGGAAGAGAAGGCGATCTCAACGCCGGACCGCCTTCTCCTCAACCAAGGCTCAGTAGAGAGTGAAAGCGATAATCGCGTTCCCCCGCTTATAGTCAAGCTGCGTGTTTCCGCCGGCACCGACCACAATGTATTGTTTGCCTTCTACGGTGTAGGAGGAGGGCGGTGCGTTCACTCCTGCGCCGGCTTGGAAGCGCCACAGCTCCGCCCCGGTCTTGGAGTCATAAGCTTTGAAGTAGCCGTTGCCTTCACCCGTGAAAACAAGGCCGCCGGCGGTCGCGAGCACACCGCCGATCATGGGCTGTTCGGTCCGAACCTGCCAAGCAATTTTTCCCGTGTCATAGTCCACAGCGGTGATATTGCCCCATTGCGGCTCTCCCGGGATGACCGTGAAAGCTCCCCCAAGCCAGAGCTTGCCTGCGGGATAAGCCGCTTCGGCAACGGAGTAGTGCATCGGCTGGTGGAGATTGATGGCGTAGGCAAGCGAAAGGTGAGGATCAACCGCAATGGGCGACCACTCTACCCCGCCGTTTGCGCCCGGCAGCATGCGTGTGCCGATGCCGTGTGTGGGCAACGCAAACATGTTCTCCTGCGGCACCATGGGCTCGGAGAAGCGAATCAGGTGGCAATCGCGCCGGTCGTTCACGTAGACGTAGCCGGTTTTGCCGGCATGGATAACGCCCGGCACGGTTTTCCCGTCATTATCTTTAACATCTACGAGAACCGCCGCGCTTACGGCATCCAGATCCCAGACATCGTGCGGAATATATTGGTAGTGGCAGACATATTTGCCGGTGTCGAGATCCAAGGAAACGAGCGAATCCGTATACAGATTGTCTCCGGGGCGAGGAGAGCCGTCGAGGTCCGGAGAGGGATTCCCGACATTGAAGTAGATCCGATTCAGCTTGAGGTCCACCGCCGGATTCTGCCAGACGCCACCGCCGAGGCGCTTGTACGGATCGCCGAGTTTGGCAAGAGCTGCCTTTTCGGCAGCGATGTCGCGATGCAGATCGTGCCCGGTGGCATCTTTGGTTGCCCATACACCGACGGAATTTTCGGGAATGGTGTGAAAGTTCCAAATCAATTTGCCGGTTTTTGCGTCATAGGCCCGGACAAAGCCGCGAATTCCGTATTCGCCGCCGTTGGTTCCGATCAGGACTTTCCCTTTCACCACGGTGGGGGCCATGGTTTCACTATAGCCAAGCTCCGGATCCGCCAACTCGGTTTGCCAAACCACTTTGCCGGTTTTCGCATTCAGAGCGACGAGTTTCGCGTCAAGCGTGGCCAGGTAAACCATATTTTCATAAACAGCCACGCCGCGATTGTTCGGGCCGCAGCAGTAGACCGAAATCGGCCCAAGCTTATGCTTGTATTCCCAGAGTTGTTCGCCGGTGCGTGCGTTGAGCGCGAAGACGTGATCGAACGAGGTGGTGACATACATCACGCCGTTAACGACGATCGGCGCCGTTTCCATGGATTCCATAACATCGGTTTGGAAAATCCAGGCCGGGTGGAGATGTTGCACATTGAAGGCGTTAATTTGGCTATTCGGGTAGTAACGCGTTTGGCTATAATTGCCGTGAGTCATGAGGAAGTTGTTTCCGTCATGCTCCGCCTGGTTCAGCATATCTTGGGTGACAATGGTCAAATCGCCATAAATCGTGGATTGCCCCACTTCATCGGCCTGCCCCCTTGTGACCCCCGAAAGCCCCAACCCGACCAATGCGGCAAGCATGGTTGTTGTCTTCCAGATCTTGGACATATCCCCCCTCCTGCGCTTCTGGTGAAACACGGATCGTAAGTGATCCGATAGAGCAACAAGCTTAGACAATTCAAGATTGAACGGTCAAGTAAAAACCACAGAGTTTGATGCTTCTGCGTTAAGCAAGAGCGATCCGGCCGGCAACCCCTAACGGCGGCCGGGGGTAAAGGCATTGAAGGCAAGTACGGTATACGTATCTCGGACGCCTGGCAGTGTTTGCACGCGCTCGGTAACGAAGCGGCCGATATCGTCTTCCGGCTCCAGGTAGAATTTGCCAAGCAGGTCGTATTGACCGGATATGGAGTAAAGCTCGGAGAGCTGCTCAATCTCGTCGGCCGCTTCCTGTGCCACTTGGTAGGCCCGGCCCATCTCGCACTTGATCAGGACAAAAATTGCCCGCATGGTTCGTTTCTCAGGGTTTTCGAGTGGATTTTTTCTACCTTGCCATTATTTTCGCCGCGCCGCCAGGGTGACCGAAACATGCGAGCGGCCTATTCTTGGCACTCTTTGTCAAAAGGGGGGAGAGTCGGGTATGGAACTGGCCCAAATGCGCAAGGCGCAAATCACCTCGCGCCCGGGCGGGCGCATTCTGGCCGATGCTCTCGTTGCGCACGGAATCGACCATGTGTTTGCCGTTCCCGGGGAAAGCTACCTTGACGTGCTCGACGGGCTCTATGCCGTCCGAGAAAAGCTAACCCTAATCACCTGCCGATTTGAGGCAGGCGCCGTGAATATGGCGGAAGCCTATGGAAAGCTGACCGGCCGGCCGGCAGCAGCAATGGTCACCCGCGGGCCGGGCGCCTGCCATGGTGCAATCGGTGTGCACACGGCCCGGCAGGACAGCACCCCGCTTCTGGTGTTCGTCGGCCAAATTCCCTTCGCCGAGACCGATCGGGAGAGCTTTCAAGAGATTGATTATCGGCGCATGTTCGGTTCTGTCGCGAAATGGGTTACGCAAATCGACCAAGCCCACCGCATTCCCGAACTGGTTGCGCATGCCGTCGATGTTGCAACCCGGGGCCGGCCGGGCCCGGTGGTGATTGCGCTTTCTGAAGAAATGCAGCGCGATGTCGTAGAGGTGCCGGATCTCGGCCCGGCGCGTGTGGCGCTGCCGTATCCCGACCCGAAGGCGCTGGAAGAGCTTGCCGGTTTGCTTGCCCGGGCATCGCGCCCGTTGGCGATCCTAGGCGGCTCCGGGTGGACGGAACAGGGGCGTGCTGCGATACGTGAGTTTTTGGTGGCGCATGAGCTGCCTGTCGCTGTCGCATTCCGCAGGCAGGCGCTCTACGACGGCACGCTGTCGAACTTCGTGGGCGATCTTGGCGTGGGTTCGGCCCCCGGACTTATTGCCAAGGCCAAAGAAGCCGACTTGGTTCTTGCTCTCGGCACGCGGCTTTCCGAAGCGGTCACGCAAGGCTACACGCTGTTTGATCTCGCCGGCAGTACGCCGATTGTGCATGTCTATCCCGAGGCGGAGGAAATCGGCCGCGTGTTTCGCCCAAAACTTGGGATCGTAAGCGATATGAACGCCTTCGCCGCGCTTGCCTCCCGCTTGCCGCCGCCGTCTCAGCCGCCCTGGCGGGAATGGACGCAAGAGTTGCGCCGTTTGCGTGAGAAAGATCAGGAGGTGCCGGAATATCCCGGGTTCCTTAACATTGCACGTGTGCTGCGTTCATTGCAGGATATGCTCCCGAAGGAAGCGGTACTCACCTGCGATGCCGGCAATTTCGCAACTTGGCCGACAAGATTTATGAATTTTGGCGATCATCAGCGCTTCATCGGCCCCTGCAACGGGGCCATGGGTTATGCCGTCCCTGCCGCGATCGCGGCCAAGCTTATTCGTCCCGAACGCATGGCCATCGCTTTTGTGGGTGACGGCGGTTTTCTCATGACCGGACAGGAACTTGCCACGGCTTTCCACCATGGCGTCGCGCCCATCGTGTTGGTGTTCAACAACCAAATGTACGGCACGATCCGGATGCACCAGGAGCGCGTGTTTCCCGGTCGCGTCTCCGGCACCTCGCTGACCAATCCCGACTTTGCACAATATATCAAAGCGTTTGGCGGGCACGGCGAAAAAGTCGCAACAACCGATGAATTTGTTCCCGCGTTTGAACGAGCGGTTGCATCCGGAAAGCCTGCCGTCATCGAACTGCTTACAGATCCCGAGCAGATTACCTCGCGCGCGACCATTAGTGATTTGCGTGCAGAGGCTCCGGTGCGACAATCACAGCACACCCCGGCAAAGCCTGTTGCACGACGGCCGGCGAACACGAGAGCGGCTTTGCCCCGCGGCAAAACACCGGGGGGAACACGATGATTCTCCGTCGATTCTCAGCTATTTTTCTTATCATCGCAGTCGTCGTCCTTCCTGGCTTCTCGGAGGCCGCGCAGCCGAACGAGGCCGATTTTACCGTCCAGAACGCGCGTTTTCACGACGGTGAAACCTTGGCCGTTCTCAAGTTGCATTACGCGACGCTGGGAAAGCTCAAAAAGGATCAAGCAGGGCACGCGCAAAATGCTGTTCTGCTGCTTCATGGTACCACCGGGACATGGCGCAATTTTCTCTTGCCCGGCATTGCCGCACATGTGTTCGGGCCGGGCCAGCCTCTTGATGCCGAGAAATACTTTTTGATTATCCCGGACGGTATCGGTGCAGGCGGATCAACGAAACCATCGGACGGGCTTGGCACAAAGTTTCCGCATTACGGCTATCTCGATCAAGTAGACATGCAGCATGAGCTGGTGGTCCACGGGCTTGGCATCGATCACCTCCACTTGGTTTTGGGCATGTCGATGGGCGGGATGCAAACCTGGTTATGGGGCGAGCGCTACCCCACGATGATGGATGCTTTGGTGCCCATGGGCGCCATGCCTGCCGCAATTGGCGGACGAAATATGCTTTGGCGTGAAATCATCATACGCGCCATTGAGAATGATCCGGATTTTCACGAAGGAAACTTCGATCCGCAACATCCGCCGCATTTATGGGTGCAAACCGCGGCGCCGCTCTTTGCAATCATGAGCGGAACGGCTACGGATTTGCAGCGGCGAGCACCGACACGCGCCGCCGCGATAGCGCTGTATGATTCACTCGTGGCGAATTGGCGCAATATGAATGCGATCGATCTTCTCTATTCTTTGAAAAGTTCTGCCGATTACGATCCGGCGCCAGAGCTTGATAAAATTACCGCCCCTTGGCTTGCTATCAACTTCGCCAATGACATGATCAATCCTCCCGAGCTTGAGCTGATGCAACCGGCAATTCAACGTCTGCCGCGCGGTCAGGCTTTGCTTCTTCCCGCGGCAGAGAGCCATGGGCATGCAACGCTCAATCATGCGGAGGTCTGGGCGCCGGCGTTAGCCAAGTTTCTTGCTGAAATCGAAAGCAAGTGATTTCTTGAAAAGCCTCGCCTCCGCGTAGAGCAAACCATTTGCGCGGATGGGCTTTGCATGGTTGGAACCATTGGCCCAATTTGCAAAGCGAAGCCTGGCAGATGCGGTATTTCGCTGCAGCTCAATACATTTTGCGCCGTGCGAAAAGAGAGGCAGTCAGCATCGTGATAAGCCCTATTGCGGCAAGCGGCCAGAATTGACTGCGTAGCTCGGCAATTCCGTCGCCTTCCAGGAAAGTCCCGCGCAGGATGACTATCAAATACCGTAAAGGATCGGCAAGGGTAAGGTATTGTATCGCACGCGGCATGTTCGCAATCGGGGTCGCAAACCCAGAAAGAATGATGGCAGGAACAAGAAAAAGAAAGGCGCCAAGCAGCCCTTGCTGCTGGGTTGAGGAAAGCGCAGATATCATCAACCCGACCCCGATTGCCGAGAACAGGAACAGAAACAAGCCGAGCGCGAGTGCCAGCACGCTTCCCGTAAACGGCACACGGAACCACAAAACCGCCATAACGCAAATAAACGATGCTTCGACAGCGCCGATCAGGAAGCCCGGAATGACCTTGCCCAGCAACACTTCTGCCGGCCGCAGCGGAGTAACGAGGAGTTGATCGTAGGTGCCGGTTTCCCGTTCCCGTGCGATGGAAAGCGCGGTGACAAGCATGGTCACCACGAGCGTGAGCAAACCGACAATCCCGGGGACGACAAACCACCGCGAGAGCAAATTCGGATTATACCAGGCACGGAGGACCAAATTTGCCGGAGGGTTCGGCATGGAATGCGTTGCAGCCCATTCCTGATCGAAGGCGAATATAATGCTATTGACATAGCCGAGCGCAATGGCTGCCGTGTTCGAATTGCGTCCATCAATAATAACCTGAACCGAGCCCGTGCGGCCGGAAAGCAAGTTGCGGCTGAACTGTCGGTCGATATGGATAGCCATCAGCGCATCCTTGCGGTCAATGAACGTGCTGATCAGCTCTTCAGACTGGAGTGTCGCAATCCGCCGAAAGATCGGTGTGCCGTCAAACCGCGCCAGCAACTGCCGTGAAGCGTAACCTGGATCTTCGTTGTAGACGACAAAGGGAATGTTATTAAGATCGTACGTCGCGGCGTACCCGAAGACGAGAAGCTGCACGAGAGGCGGCCCGATCAAAACAAACCGGCTTGCCTTGTCGCGCAGCAGCGCAAGCAACTCCTTAATCACCAACGCGGAAAGGCGGCCCCACATTTCAGTCCAACCGTTTGCGCGTGCGGCGCAGAGTTAAGCCGAGAAAAACCAACGCCATCACCGCAAGTGCCGCGGCATTCGGTAAAATCACCGACCAGACGTTACCGGCCAGAAAAATACTTTGTAGGATGGAAACAAAAAACCGCGCGCCGATAAGATGCGTTATCGCTTGGATGATTGTGGGCATGGAACGGATGTCGAACACGAAGCCCGACAGAATGAAGGCGGGCAAGAAGGTAACCACTATCGCGATTTGGCCGGCGACGAATTGGTTCTTCGCCACGGAAGAGATCAAAAGCCCCATGCCGAGCGCCACCAGAAGAAAAAGCGCCGATGCGCATGTCAGCACAAGCAGACTGCCGTGCAACGGAACGGCAAACAGGCCGATTGCCATCGCAACGGAAAGCGCCATCCCGCCCATACCGAGCACAAAATAAGGCAGTAGCTTGCCGATAATAATTTCCGTCATGGTGACCGGTGAAGCCATCAGCGCTTCCATGGTGCCGCGCTCCCATTCCCGCGCCACCACCAACGCCGTCAACAACGCGCCGATCAGCGTCATGATCACCGCGATAAGACCGGGAACAAGATAATCCCTGCTGCGTAAGGCGGGGTTGAACCAGATGCGAAACTCATCCCCGATGGGCAGGTTGAGCACGCTTGCCTGTTCACGCTGTTGCTGAAGCAGCCAGATCTGCCAAACCTGCTGCAAGTAGGACAGAACGAGCCGGGCCGTGTTGGCATCAACGCCGTTTACGATGACACTGACATCGGCACCCTCGCCGTCAAGCGCCTTGCGGGCAAAATCGCTTCTGAGCCAGAAAATACCATTCACCTCCCGTTCTTTCAGCGCCGTGCGTGCCGCGATGATGTTGGAATAGGGAATGGGGCGGAAATAACGGGACTGATCAAGCCCGCCGATCAACGTATCGGCAAGCGGGCTTGGATGCTCAACCACCACGGCGATAGGCACGTGTTCTGCGTCCAACGAAACGCCATAGCCGAACAGAAGCAACAGAAACAACGGCATGGCGAAGGCGATGCCGAGTGCTGAGGGATCTCGCAGAATCTGCAAGAATTCCTTCCGCATAAGCCCGGAGAGGCGTTGGAGTTTCATGCGCTTATCGGCTCCGCCGCAGCGTTGCTTCATGCGCTTCGATCAGCGCGATGAAGGCCTCTTCCATGGTAGGGTTGGGCCGTTCGGGCGTGGCTGCGCGGGCGCGGATTTCGGCCGGCGTTCCGCTGGCAAGCACCTCACCGAGCGACATTAATACCAAGTGGTCGCAATATTCCGCCTCCTCCATGAAGTGCGTGGTGATCAAAACCGTTGTTCCGGAAGCAGAATATGCGTTGATACGCTGCCAAAACTCCGTGCGCGCAAGGGGGTCGACGCCTGAGGTCGGCTCATCCAGAAACAAAATCGGCGGCTCGTGCAGCAAAGCCGCGGCAAGCGCCAAGCGCTGCTTAAAGCCGAGCGGCAGATCGCCGGCATTTTGCGCAAGATAGGGGGCCAACGCAAACTCCTCCATCGCCCAAGCAAGGCGTTCGCGTCGGCGTGCGCCTCCCAGCCCATAGGCGGAAGCAAAAAAAGAAAGATTTTGCGCCACGCTGAGATTGGCATAGAGCGAAAACTTTTGCGCCACGTAACCGATCTGGCGCCGTGCTTCGGCAGGCGCCGTGCGCAAATCCTGCCCGGCCACGTTCAGCACGCCGGAGGAGGCGGGCAGCAGCCCGCAGAGCATGCGAAACGTCGTGCTTTTGCCGGCCCCGTTGGCACCCAATAACCCGAAGACTTCGCCGCGATGCACTGTGAAACTCACATCTTTCACAGCGTGGAAAGAGCCGAAAAAACGGTTCAGATTGGAAACGGAAAGTACGGCTTCCGGCTTTGAATTTTCCTGCAGGTTGGCACGGACCATTGGCGCGATAACCGGCTCGGCGCTGGCCCGCTCCATATGGAGCCGATCGAAAAAGGCATCAGCAAAACGCGGTGCGACACGATGCCATTCGGCCCCCGCAACGCTTGGCGGCGCCGCGCCCTGGGCAAGCAGGACCCGAACACCGGAAGTCTCCAGCCTGGCATCCAGAACCGCTGCTTCGGCGCGCAGGCGTTGCTGCAACAAGCGGCGTGAAAGTTCCGCAGATTGAACAAAAAAGCATCGCCCTTCCAACGGTGTGGTAAAAGCGGAAGGCGGACCTTGCGCCAACACTCTGCCTTCGTGCAACAGAATAATATCATCGCAGCGCTCGGCCTCGTCCATATAAGACGTGCTGATCAGCACGCTGACCCCTTGATCTTTAAGGCCTTGAATGATGGCCCAAAGCTCGCGCCGAGAGATCGGGTCTACCCCAACCGTCGGTTCATCGAGCAACAACAGGCGCGGCACACGCAAAAGCGCACAGGCAAGGCCGAGTTTCTGCTTCATACCTCCCGAAAGCTGCCCGGCGCGGCGATCCCCGAAAGGACCAAGCGCCGTCAAGGCTAACAGTGCATCGTAGCGCTCACTTCGTTCGGTATGCGCAAGCCCTTGCAAATCCGCATAGAGGTTGAGATTTTCCCGCACCGTAAGGTCTTCGTAAAGGCCGAAGCGCTGCGGCATGTAGCCGATCTGGCTTTGAATGGCTTGCGCTTTGCTTTTGCTTTCCAACCCCAACACCGTAATGGTTCCGGCATCGGGCATCAGCAGGCAGGCGGCCAAACGCATCAGCGTGGTTTTGCCCGCGCCATCCGGCCCGATCAGGCCCGTAATGCGTCCGGTCGAAATCGTGAACGAAACCTCCGCCAATGCTTTGACTCTGCGGCGCGCAGCACCGAAGGATTTGCTCACCTGGGTAAAGCGGAGCGCCCCTTCCATGGTTACTTTCCACAGGGTGTTTCACCACGGTTGCTGGGTGGGTTGTTGACCAACGGAATTCGCACCGTCACCGGCGCGCCGAGCCGAAGCTTGCCTTCCGGGTTGCACGCGTAAACGTGCAGGCGATAAACCAGCTCGGTGCGAAGCTCGGTCGTCTCCACCGTTTTCGGGGTGAACTCGGCCGTTGTGGCAATGAAACCAATCCAGGCGGGAAATTGCACGCCGGGGAAAGCATCGGTCTCGATAAACGCGCGCATTCCGGGGCGCACGAGGCCTAATTGCCGCTCGGGCAGATAGGCGCGGGCATAGACGGGGTTGTCGAGATCAAGTGTAAACACCGGTGTCTGCGGGGTTACCATATCCCCGGGTTCCAAAATGCGGTCCTCGATTGACCCATCCGCGGGGGCAAAAAGCTTTGCATCCGCAAGCGCGCGGCGGGCATATGCAAGAGCGGCTTGGGCCGAGGCAAGCTGCGCGCGGGCAACCGCAATGTCTTCCCAACGCGGCCCTTCAATCGCCAGCCTGAGCGCCTGCTCGGCGGATTGGCGGTTGGCGATGGCCACTTTCAACGCCTGCTCGGCATTGTCGCGGTTCTGTTTGCTTTCGGCATTGACGACGACGAGTTTGCTATACCGGGCAAGGGTTGCACGGGCATTCGCCTCGGTGGCCAAGGCGCCATCCAGCGCCGCGCGCGCCTCTGCGATTTCTTCCGGCCGCGAGCCGTTGAGCAGGCGGGTGAGCGTTTTGGCGGCCGCTTCGGCGTCGGCGGCCGCTTTGTCCGCATTTGCTTGCAGCCGGGTGGTGTCGAGCTCACCAAGCAGCTGGCCGCGGCGCACGTGGTCGCCCTCCTGCACCAAAAGCCGTGCAATGCGGTCAGCGTTATTGAAAGCGAGCTGCACCTGGCGAATTTCGATGTTGCCGTACACTTGAAGCACGGCCGCAACCGGGGCAGGGCGCGACATGTACCAACCGAGCCCACCCGCTGCACCCAGCAGCACAAGCGCCAAAAGCCCCACCAAGAATGACCGCGGGCGCTTTTTGCCACCCACCGCAACGGGCGGGGTTGGCGCGGTCGCTTCCCGAGGCAGGCCTGTCATGTCTCCGGTTTTTGCTCCTTCCATGGGAGCATGGGTAGAGTGTTTGGACCGGGTGGTCCTTGCGCTGAGTCAAAGTACTACGGCGGGATGCGGACCTCAACCAGGAATAGCAGGCCGAAAGAGCCGTCGGCCGCCCGGGTCATCAGGCTGATTCCGCGGCCCCTGCACCAAGGCGGCGCAGGGCAGGATTGCTTGAGCGGAACCCAAAGACAAGGCAACCCCTCTCTGTCCGGGCAAGAGGGACCTCGGAACCGCGCGCTTCCGCGAACCTCTCGGCCAAAGGCCAGCACGCTGCGCCGCCTGAGGCACAGCGTGAGTTGCCTCGCGCAACTGAATGGCCGGGTGCTGGCCCGATCATTCCTCGTCTTCGGGTTCCTCCTCCGGGTCCGGTGTCGAATCGTAGAAGTCGGACAGCTCTTCCAGCAGCTCGTCCATCATCGCAAAGGCTGCCGGCTCGGTTCGGACGGAGCCGCTGGAGCCATCGGCAAAGACCAGCCGCAAATCGGTCACCACGCCGTCTTCGTCGCGATCAATTTCAATTGCAACCACTGGAGTCATAAGCTTTCCCCGTTCCAATTTGGCACCAGCCTGCCAGCCCGCAGCTTTTGGTGCAATGGTTTTAAAGGATCTTCCCGGTAAAAAGCGAGAGGAGTTCGGTAAGTTTGCTTGCCCTGGCCGGTTTTATCAAGGCGCGCTTGCCGCTGCCCTCCGCACGGGCTAGAAGCCCCCTTTCCCCAGAGCTCATCCGTACTCGTTTGCAGGTTTTGCCCCATGAAGCAGCAGGCCAACCAAATCCGCGCCGGTCAAGTGATTGAACATCAGGGACGGCGGTGGACCGTTCTCAAACAGCAGATCATCACCCCCGGTAAAGGCGGCGCGTTCATTCAAGTGGAAATGCGCGATTTGAAGACCGGCACCAAAACCAACGAACGTTGGCGCACGGCCGATACCGTGGAACGGTTGATGACCGATGAGAAGGAAATGATTTATTCCTATACCGATGGGAACAATTTGGTGCTGATGGACCCCGAATCCTACGAGCAAGTGTTGGTGCCGGTGGATTTGCTCGGGGATCAGGCCCCATTTCTGCAAGACAATATGCATGTTACGGTGGATTTGGTGGAAGGCGAGCCGGTTGCCGTTCGCCTGCCGCCCACCGTTGTTTTGGAAGTTGTCGAGGCCGAACCGGTGGTGAAGGGCCAGACGGCCGCCGCCAGTTACAAACCGGCAAAGCTCTCCAACGGGGTCAGGACCATGGTTCCACCCTTCATCGAAACCGGCGAGCGCATTGTTGTCCGCACCGAAGACGGAAGTTACGTGGAGCGCGCGAAGTCCTGAGCCGGGCATTTCGCTCGCGCTTGAGGTCTAGCGATGCCCCCACCGCTTTCCCCGCACCTCACCGTGATGGCCAATGCCGCGTTGAAAGCGGCAAAACGGCTTCTGCGCGACTTTAACGAGGTGGAACAACTCCAGGTCAGCATCAAAGGGCCCGGCGATTTCGTTTCACAAGCAGACATGCGGGCAGAGGCGACACTTCGGGAAGAATTGGCCAAAGCGCGGCCCGGTTATGCTTTTCTCATGGAAGAATCCGGAGCCTCCGGCCAAGACAGCTGGGCCTGGCGATGGATTGTCGATCCGCTCGATGGTACGACCAACTTCCTCCACGGTATTCCGCAATGGGCGATCAGCATTGCATTGGAAAAGCGCATGCCCGACGGCCGATCCGAAATTGCCGCGGCGGTGGTTTATGCGCCCGTGGTCAATGAAATGTTTTGGGCCGAACGCGGCGTGGGTGCATTTCTCAATGATCGCCGCCTGCGTGTCTCAGCGCGGCGGGAGCTTCGCGAAGCGGTGCTCGCCACCGGCATTCCATTCGCGGCGACGAGTCCCTTGCATCGTTTGGCTTTTGCCCGCACTCTCGGCATCTTGATGCCGCAAGTCGCCGGAATTCGGCGCTTTGGTGCGGCATCGCTGGATTTGGCTTGGGTCGCCGCGGGCCGGTTTGACGGGTTTTGGGAGCTGGGGCTCAAACCCTGGGACACGGCAGCGGGCATACTGCTCGTGCGAGAGGCGGGCGGATTTGTGACGGGGCCGGAGGCGGATGAGCCGCGCGAAAGCGGCTCCATTGTCGCCGCTAATCCGCATTTGCATCCGCGTCTTCGCGAAGCCGTTATCGAGGGGATTGCCGCGGGGCGGGCACGTTCTTTATAGCGGTTGAAATCCGCGGCAACCGCGCTCATTAAGCGGGAAACAACCCCTGATAGGTTGTAGCGCCCATGCGTAAGGTGTTTCTCCTGTTCGCTCTTGTTTGGTTCCCGTTCGGTGCCCGCGCGGCCGACGTTACGGTCAACCCCCAGGCGTTGGAGCCGCCCTCCAGCACCGGCGGGTCGGCTGCCCCGGCGCCAGCGCCGGCGAAGGCTTCCCCATCACACGCGCACCGGCGCGGCGCCACGCACAGGGGAACCGGAGCCAAATCTCAAGCAGGCGACGGGCAGCCTTCGCAATCTGCCGGCAAACCTGCGTCTTCTTCGGCAACCCAGACCCAGCCGAAAAATCCGGCGGCGACCGGTCTTGTGGTTCCCCAAGCCGCTCCGCCGCCGGCCGAATTGCCCCCGGCGCTTCCCGACAATCCCAAACACCCGCCCGCGACGATTGTGCCGCCTCATGTGGTTGCCGGCGCACCCGGGCAGGCAGTTCCGATTCCCGGCGGCGTGAGGGTCACGTTTGCGGCCGACAGTGCTGACTTGAACCCGGAAACACAGGCTGCGCTCCAGAAATTGGCGCATGCTGCCGCCTCGCGCCCGAGCGCGATGTTCACGATTATCGCGGCGGCAACCGGCCCTGAAAACGACCCGTCAACACCGCGCCGTATTGCCCTTTCGCGTGGGCTGGCAGCGCGAGCCGTGCTGTTGGAACAAGGCATTCCTTCGCCCCATATTTTTGTGCGGGTTTTAGCTCCGAATAGTGCCGGCCAACCGGGTGACCGCGTGGATGTCACGGTCGCCGAGCCCGAAACCCAACCGGTACGACATGCCGGAGCCCCAGTGACACCAACCCCATGAAAGCGCCGATCCCATGACCCGGCCCACGCCTTACCTGGTGCGTATGCTGATTTTCCTCGTCCTGGTGGCAGGTGTGGCCGGGGCGCTGTTTCCGGCGCTCCGCTCGGCGTTCGCCAACAATCCCCCGCTGAACGCGCTGATCCTGGTGGTTCTGCTGCTTGGCATTGTCTGGAACCTACGCCAAGTCGTGCGCCTTTTCCCCGAGGTCCGATGGGTGGAAGCGTTTCGCCAAAGCGGGGCGCGCCCCGCCTTGGTTTCCATGCCAGTGCCGCGGCTGCTCGGGCCGACCGCCAAAATGCTCGCGGCGCGCACGGGAAAATCGCGTGAGGGGACGGAACGCGTCACGCTTTCTGCTCCGGCCATGCGAAGCTTGCTGGATTCGATCGCAAGCCGCCTGGATGAAAGCCGCGAGCTTTCCCGCTATATGATTGCGCTGCTGATCTTTCTCGGCCTCTTGGGCACGTTTTGGGGGCTTTTGCGCACCGTGGGCGCAGTCAGCGAGGTCATCGCCGGCATGTCGGTCGGCTCGGGTGATCTCAATACCTTGTTCGACCAGCTCAAATCGGGGCTGGAAAAACCACTCCATGGCATGGGCACGGCCTTTTCCACCTCCATGCTCGGCCTTGCGGGTTCTCTGGTACTCGGGTTTCTCGATTTGACCGCCTCACAAGCGCAAAATCGATTTTTCAACGAACTGGAAGAATGGCTTGCCGGGCTCACGCGTTTGTCTTCCGGCGTTTTGGGAGCAGAGGCCGAGGCTCCGGTCCCCGTTTACGTGCAGGCCTTGCTCGAACAAACCGCGGAGAATCTGGAAAACCTCGAACATATTCTGGCGCGCGGAGAAGAAGGGCGGACGCAGACCACGCAGGCGGTTCTGGCGCTGACCGAGCGCATTTCCACTCTTTCCGATACCATGCGCGCGAGCCAGCAATTGATGCTGCGCATTGCGGAAGCACAAGCAGCCCTCGCCCCCGCCTTGCAACGGCTTTCGGAAGCCCGCATCGAGGCCCCGGTCGATGAGGTTGCGCGCGCGCATTTGCGGAATATCGAGCTTTACCTGCAAAGGCTGCTGACCGAAACCGAGCAAGGGCGAATTCAAAGTACGGCCGAGTTGCGGAACGACATTCGCATTCTTACCCGTACAATTGCCGCGCTTGCGGAAGAAGCGCAGAGGTAGCGTATGGCGCTCAATTCACGTTCCCGCAGTGGTACGGAAGGGCTCAATCCCTGGCCCGGCTATGTGGACGCGCTGTCCACATTGCTCATGGTGATCATTTTCGTCTTGTTGGTATTCGTTCTGGCGCAGGCGTTTCTCTCCGTCGTGCTGTCCGGCCGAAACAAGGCGCTCGATCAGCTCAACCGGCAGGTGACGGAGCTTTCCGAGATGCTCTCGCTCGAACGCAGCCATAGCGCGGATTTGCGCGCTTCGCTGGCGCAGCTCAATCGCGATCTGGCAGCCGCGACGGCCGCGCGCGATAGGCTGAGCAAGCAGCTTGCCGCGCTCCAGGCAACGGTGGCACAGACAGAAGCCGAGCGAAACGCCTTACGTGCCGAACGGGACAAGCTTGCGGCCCAATTTGCGGATGCACAACTGCAAGCGCAATCGGCCGCCACGCGAACAAAAGAGCTGCAAGCCCAACTTGCCGAGGCGCTTGGCCGCGCCAATGCCGGCACGCAACAGAACGCGGCGCTCACGGCGCGGCTTGCGGATACTGAGCGCCGGCTCCAAGACGCGCAAAAGCAGCTGGAAGCCATGCGCGCGCAGATGGCGGAGCTCGACAAGACGGTCAAGGCAGACAAAGAAACCGTCGAAGCCCGACTTTCAGAACTCGCCCGGCTTTCCCAACAAGTGCAGGCATTGACGGCCTTGCGCGATGAGTTGGAAAAACAGGCCGAGGAGGCTGCCGCGCGGGCGACCACGGAGGCCGAGCGGCGGGCGGCCGTGGAAGCCGAGCTTGCCAACGAGAAGAAATTCTCAGACAGCGCACGCGCGCAAATAGCTCTGCTGAACCAACAGGTTGCGCAATTGCGCGCGCAGCTGCAACAGCTTTCAGCGGCGCTCGACGCGGCAGAAAAGGCCAATCAAGAGAAAGATGTGCAAATCGCCAATTTGGGCCAACGCCTCAATGCCGCGCTTGCCGCCAAGGTGGAGGAGTTGCAACGCTATCGCAGCGAATTCTTCGGCCGGCTTCGGGATGTTCTGGCCAACCAGAAGGGAATTCAAATTGTCGGCGACCGCTTCGTGATCCAAAGCGAAGTGCTGTTTCCGGTCGGCAGCGCCGAGCTCACCCCGGCAGGGGTGGCGGAAATCAATGCGCTTGCCGGCACGCTCAGGAACATCATTGCGGAAATCCCGAAGGACGTGCCTTGGATGTTGCGCGTGGACGGGCATGCGGATCGCCAGCCGGTGGTCGGCGGCACTTTTGCCTCGAACTGGGAGCTTTCCGCACAACGCGCGATCAATGTGGTGAAACTTCTCATTGTGGAGGGAATTCCGCCGAACCATCTGGCGGCAACGGCGTTTGCCGAATTTCAGCCCATCGCGCCGGGTGACACGCCGGAGGATTATGCCAAAAACCGACGCATCGAGTTTCGGCTGACGGATCGTTAAGCCCGTTCCTCAGGCACTCTCGCCCATTGCGCGGCGCGTAAGTTCCTTGAGCTTTGCCTCACCGCCCGGGGTTTTCGGGTCGAGAGAGAGAAGCTTCTGCCAGGCTTTGAGGGCACTCATATAATCATGCCGTTGCTCGGCAATTTCGGAAAGCACGCGGAAGGCATCGAAATGCCGCGGCTGGCGGCGCAGAGTTTCCTCCATATCGCGAATGGCGGCGGCGAGTTTGTCTTGCTTCCAACGGGCAATGCCGCGTTGAAAATAGGCCTCGGCCAAATTGGGATCGAGCGCGATCACGTCATCAAAATCGCGTTCGGCATCCGCGGCGGCTTTGGCGTTGAGATTGCGGATTCCGCGCGCCATCAAAAGCCGCACCGCCGGCGATGCGCCTTCCAGCCAAAACGCACGAATGCGCGCTTCCAAGAGTGCGGCCGTTGCCTCATCGGGGGCTGCTTTCAGCGCCGCGAGAAGGCGATCGAGTTCCGCCGCGCGCTCCGCCGGACTTCTCTGCGCAATCGCCGGCCCGGAGAGGAGCAACGCTGCCGACGCGATTGCAATGACCAGGCGGCGTCGCCGTTTCATGGGGCTATTGCGTGGCTTCCGCCACGGCCTCGGAGCGCTTTTCCGAGACTAACCGGAGTGCGGCAGGCTCGGGCCCACCCGCCATCCAATCCAACAACTCGACAGTGTGGAGAACCGGGAGCCCGTTTGAGAGCTGAACGATACACCCGATGTTGCCGGCGGCGACCACATCGGCTTGTGTTGCCGCCAGGTTTGCCAACTTGCGGGCCCGCAACCGCTCGGCAATGGCGGGCTGCAGCATATTGTAGGTGCCGGCCGAACCGCAGCAGAGATGCGGCTCGGCCGGTTCCACAACGGTGAAGCCCGCACGGCGGAGCAGCATTTTCGGTTCGGCCGTGATTTTTTGCCCGTGCTGCAGGCTGCATGCCGCATGATAGGCCACCACAAGTCCAGGCGGCGGGCGCGTGGGCTGATAGTCGAGAGTGGAAAGAAACTCGCTGATGTCTTTGGCAAGCGCCGAAATCCGCGCGGCACGGTCAGGCCATGGGGCAGGTTCGGTGCGGAAAAGAAAGCCGTAATCCTTGACCGTGGTTCCGCAGCCGGAGGTGTTGATAATGACGGCGTCAAGCCCTTCCCGCTCCAGTTCCGCCGTCCAAGCCGCAATATTGGCGCGCGCGGCTGCCATAGCGGCCTCGTGCTTGCCCATGTGATGGGTCAATGCGCCGCAGCAGCCGGCCCCTTGGGCGAGCACGACTTCAACGCCAAGGCGGGTGAGAAGGCGGATGGTCGCCTCGTTGATGTGTGGCCCCAAGACTTGTTGAACGCAGCCGGTCAGCAACGCCACGCGCGCCCGACGCTGTCCTTCTGCGGGATAAACCCGGGGCGCCTGATTCGGCGAAGGGGACGGCAGGCTAGCGAAGGACGGGGCGAGTTCCAGCAACGCACGCAGCCGGTTGGCGAGCATGCTCTTTCCTGGGATGAACCTTCGAAGCGGTCGGAGCAAGGCCGCTCCCAAAAATGCGACCCTGGCCAAAGTCGGATGCGGCAGCACCGCTGCCAAGACGGCGCGCAGTGAGCGCTCCGTGAAGGGGCGGCGATAGGAGTGCTCGATATAGGTTCGCGCGTAATCAACGAGGTGCATGTAGTGCACCCCGGAGGGGCATGTGGTCATGCAGGCAAGGCAAGAAAGACAGCGGTCCACATGGCGCACCACCACCGCGTTTGCCGGTGCGCCGGATTCCAACATCTCCTTGATCAGGTAAATGCGTCCCCGCGGACTATCGAGTTCATCTCCCAACAAGACAAACGTAGGGCAGGTCGCCGTGCAGAACCCGCAATGCACGCAAGTCCGCAGGATTTTGTTGGATTCCGCGAGATCGGGATCGCGCAGCCGTTCCGGAGCGAAATTCGTGCGCATGCTTGGCTATACCCCGGCAAACATCCGGCCTGGATTGAGAATACCCTTGGGGTCGAAGACAGACTTCACGGCAGAGGTCAGTCGGGCAAGGGGGGGTGGCTCAGGGGGAATGACATCAACACTCACCCGCAAAGCATCCGGCGCGCGGATCAGAACCCAATGTCCCCCGGTTGCTCTGACGGCAGAGGTCACGGCGGCGTGAAGCTCGGCAGTGGCGGGGCCCGCGAGCCAGACCAGCCCGCCGCCCCAATCCAAAAACCCGCGTGCGCCGGCAGCAGAGGCAAGGCGAAGCACCCGAGGGCCGGCCGAGGGCCGCACGGAAACACGCCAAATCGCCTCTTCCGGACGTGCGGCCAGGGGCAAGGCATCGCGGATCGCGCGCCAGGCCGCTCGGCTTGCGGCGTCGTCCAGGCGCTCGGCATGGCCGAACGCGGCGAGGCGTTCGCGCAGCTTGCCAAGCCGATAAACCACGCTGTCGGCGAAGTTCTCAATCCGCATCAGGGCGGCGCTACTCTCCAGCCACGCCAAAGCGGGCACGTGTGCGGCGGCTTCTTTCGGTAGCCACGCCGCGGCGGAAACGCCATACGGCGAGCCCAAGCCCTCGGCCAAGGCTGCCACGGCCTGCTCCGCAGCGAGCTTCGGCAGAAGCAGCGTGCCCCATCGCTCGGCAGCGGGCAGCACTTTCAGCGTGACCTCGGAGATCACCGCGAGCGTGCCGTGACTGCCGGTAAGGAGCTTGCAAAGGTCAAGCCCGGTAACGTTCTTCAGAACGCGCCCGCCCGAGTGGAAGATTTCGCCCACCCCGTTCACCGCGCGGAGCCCGAGCACATGATCCCGCATCGCCCCGGCGGTCACGCGCCGCGGTCCGGAAAGATTGGTGGCCATCACCCCGCCCAAGGTCTGCGGCGCATCGCTGCCCAACAAAAGGGAAAGATCAGGGGGTTCGGCGATAATCTGCTGCCCGTTTTCAGCCACTTTTTCCTCGATTTCGGCAAATGGCGTGCCGGCGGCCGCGCTGATCACCAGCTCTTGCGGCGCGTATAACCCGATGCCCGACAGCCCCCGTGTGCTCAGGGTCCGTGCCGCCTGCACGGGCCGCAACATGGCTCTTTTGGTGCCGTTACCTTGCACCAACAGCGGTTCGCCCGCCTCGTAAGCGGCACGCAGCAATGCCGCGAGCTCTTCCTCGCTAGCCGGGACAGCAAGGCTCATGCCGCGCGCTTTGCCTCTTGTTCCCTGAGCGGAAAGACCTTGTGGGGGTTCAGAAGCCAGTCCGGATCGAACGCGGCTTTGATGCGCCGCTGTTGTTCGAGCTCGGTTTCCGTGAACTGAACCGGCATGAGGTCTCGTTTTTCAACGCCCACCCCGTGTTCACCGGTCAGGCAACCGCCCACCTCCACGCATAACTTCAGGATTTCCGCGCCGAACCGCTCGGCTTTTGTCTGCTCCGCGGGATCGTTGGCATCAAACAGAATGAGCGGGTGGAGGTTGCCGTCCCCAGCGTGGAAAATATTGGCCACTTGCAACCCGTATTGCTCGCTCATGGCGCGGATCCGGCCCAGCACTTCCGGCAATCGGCCGGTCGGGATAACGCCATCCATACAAAGATAGTCGGGACTGATGCGCCCGACCGCACCAAAAGCGCCTTTGCGTCCTTTCCAAATCGCGGCCGATTCTTCCTCCGTTTGCGCGACTTTGAGGCTGATCGGGTCGTGGCGGGCGCAGATCGCCGAAATACGGGCAAGCTGTGCGTCCTGCTCGGCGCGGCTGCCCTCCACCTCGATAATCAGCAACGCCTCCGCATCCAGCGGATAGCCTGCATGCGCGAACGCCTCGCAGGCGTGGATGGCGGGCTTGTCCATAAATTCCAGGGCGACCGGGATAATGCCCGAAGCGATAATGTCAGCCACACACGCACCGGCAATCTCGTTCGAGCGAAAGGCTGCAAGCATCGCCCGCGCCCCTTCGGCGCTCGGCAAGATGCGGACCATGACCTCGGTGACCACCGCAAGCTGCCCCTCGCTGCCGGTGAGCAGGCCGAGCCAGTCATATCCAGCGGCATCGCAGTGCGGGCCGCCGATTTCCACGATTTCCCCGTCGACCGTGACGATCTTCAGCCCCAGCAGATTGTTGGTTGTGACGCCGTATTTCAGGCAATGGGCGCCGCCCGAGTTCATGTTGACGTTGCCGCCGATCATGCAGGCAAGCTGGCTGGAGGGATCCGGCGCATAGAAAAATCCATGGCTTTGCACGTGCTGGGTAATGGCAAGGTTCGTCACGCCCGCCTGCACGAGCGCGTAGCGATCGGCGTAATTCACTTCCAGGATGCGATTGAGGCGCATCAGGCCCAGCACCACCGCATCGGGTAACGGTAACGCCCCACCCGAGAGGCTGGTTCCGGCGCCGCGCGGAACGACGCGCACCCCAAAGGTGCGGCAAATTTTCATGATCTCGGCCACCTGTTCGGTGGTCTCGGGCAGAACCACGGCAAGCGGCACGGCACGATAGGCCGGAAGCGCATCGGTTTCATACGCTTTCAGACGAAGCGGCTCGGTAATGACGCCATCATCCGGCAGCACCGCGCGCAAGGCCACGACAATGCTTTCCCGTTGTGCCAAGACGTGGGCCTTGGGTGGCGGCAATGCGATCATGGCTGCGCTCCTTTATGATCCCTCCGGCAAACATGAGCATTTTTGCCACCCTCGGCAAGCGTCGCTATGCTACGAAGCTTCTCGGAAGGCTCAGCCCTGCCGTGCCTTCATGCGCGGGTTCTTTTTGTTGATCACATAAACCCGGCCCCGCCGGCGTACCACGCGGCAATTTTTGTCACGCTGTTTTGCGGATCTCAGGCTGTTGCGAACTTTCATCGATCTTGCCTCGGCAAATGCAAAAAGCCGCGGCTTGCTAAGCTGGCACCGCGCTTCTGTCAAGCCGGGCGCGGCCATGGGCGGCCCGCGAGGCCCTATTCTCAGTGTTTCTGAATGGCATGCCAGCGGACCAGCCGAATCTTCTTTTGTTGCATCAGCCGCAACCTCAGCAGCCAGCGTTCCGCTTCATTCACGATCTCCGCGGCCAGGCGGGGCGATAGCGATCGGCTTTCCAGATAAGGTTTGATAAACGCTTGCCACGCGCTCAGCACGAAATGCCGATGGCGTTCGGTGCTATCTTCCACCACCCGGACATCGAAGCCATATGCCGAAAGTAACTCTGTTATGGTATCCGCCGACGGCAACGCGGTGCCCATCCGTTCCAGACGGAGCCACGTGGCGGCAGAGCTTTCGTTCGGGTCGAAGCCCGGTTCGGCAACCAACTCCAGCAGGGCAAGCTGCCCCATCGGGCGGATGGCAACGGCTAAGGCGCTCAAAATGGGTTCGCACGGGCAACCGCGAAAGCTCAGCAAACTGAGCCCGTGTGCGCACATATCCCGCCGGAGGGTCGGAGCGGCCGGGTTCCAAGGTCGAATGCGCACACGCTTGGCCATATTGGCGTGCAACAGCCGAGTGGCTGCCTCCGCCCGCATCGCGGGATCCGATTCGAAGGCTTCGATCCAGGTATCGAAAGCGGAGGCAATTGCTTGCGCTTCGCCGCCGCAGCCTGCCCCCAGAAGCAGCAGCGTGGTCTGACCGGAGAGTTTGAACGGGCGCACCAGCCGAAGCGCTTCTTCGGTCCCGCCCGGAAGGATCACCCCTTCCCCGAAGAGCTGCTGAAGCCTAACGCCGGCTGTTTGAGCCAGACTTCCCTGCAAGTCCATATCCTGCGTCGCCGAATCCCGAAAGAGGCACCGATTCTGCCGAGTCGGGATTGAAAAAGTCTTGCTTGCCTCTTTGGTATCGCTAGCCCATCCCATATCCCGCAACAGCATGTCGACAGGAGAGGCGGGAATGGAACGTGGTGGCGGAAGTCTGGCGGGGTTTTTGGTGATCGCTTTCGCCCTGGTCGGTCTTGTAGGCGTTCTTGCCACTTATACCGTGCCGTTGCCGCTCCAGCGCGCGCTGGCGCGTGAGGCGGCATTGGATGCGGTGCTGCAGGCGGCCGAGGGGCCGAATGCGGCGGCTTCTCTTGCGGCGCTGCGGCCCGCCTTGGGCGAGAGTGCCGCGGCAGTACTGGACAGCGACGAGGGAAGCCTGGCAAGCCGTGTCCGGAGCGCCCGCGCGAATATGCAGGCCGCCTTTCTGGCTGAGGAGGCGGCACTGCTGAGACGGATGCGGCTTCTTATCGCTCTCGTAACGGCAACATGCGCTCTTTTTGGCGTGGTGATCTTGCGGGTTGCCGGAAAGAGGGCGAACAGCAAGCCCGCTTAATTCGGTTCGACGTCAAGCGCATAGCCCGCGGCACGCACCGTTCGAACGAGGTCTAGCTCTCCGGGCGCGTTAATTGCCTTGCGCAGGCGCCGAATGTGCACATCTACCGTGCGAGGCTCAACGTGAATGTTTGGTCCCCACACCGAATCCAGCAATTCTTCGCGAGAAAAAACCCGCCGAGGATGCTGGACAAAAAATTCCAATAAGCGAAATTCCGTTGGCCCCAATTGCACAAGGCGCCCGTTCCGATAGACGCGGTGCGTTACGAGGTCGATTTCGATGTCGTGAAACGTGAGTTTGCTCTTGGCGCGAACGGGTCCCGCTCGGCGTAACAAGGCTCGCATCCGTGCGAGCAGAAAATCGACACTGAACGGTTTGGTGACATAGTCGTCAGCCCCGGTATTGAGGCCGCGCACGGCGTCCTGCTCTTCCGTTCGAGCGGTGATCATGATCACCGGCAGTTCGCGCGTGCTGTTCCGCCGGCGGAGTTGACGACAAATCTCCAGGCCGGAAACGCCCGGCAGCATCCAATCCAAAAGCACCAAGTCGGGCTTGCGTTCGGCTATTTTCTCAAGCGCCTCTTCGCCGTCCGCCGCCTCTTCAACACGGAAGCCCTGACGCTCCAGGTTGTAGCGCAACATGGTGACCAAAGGGGCTTCGTCTTCCACCACCAAAACCAGCGGTTTGCTTTGGTTTCCCGCGGCTTCAAGCATAGCATGCCTCCTCTATGGTATCTGCCGACTGCATCAACTGCGTTCGGAGCGGTCCGCGTAGTAGACGGTCCGATCCCCTTTCGGGCGCTCTTGCGACAAGACTTGTCCGGTCATCGTATAGTGCAATGTCTCGGCTATGTTTGTCGCATGATCACCGATGCGTTCGAGATTTTTGCTTATAAACAGCAAATGCGTACACGGTGTGATATTGCGGGGGTCTTCCATCATATAAGTGATCAATTCTCGAAACACGACGACGTAAAGGTCATCTACCCGTTCATCGGATCGCCAAACGGAGATCGCCTTTTCGATATCTGAATCGCCGATTGCATCAACAATAAGCTTCAATTGCTCTTGAACCATTTCCGCCATGTGCATCAGGCCGGTTAGGCTGAACGGCAGCGAAAGGCCGGAAAGCACGATGCTGCGCTTGGCGACGTTGGCGGCGTAATCACCTATTCTTTCCAGATCGACAGTTATTTTCAAGGCGCCCACAATGCGCCTGAGGTCATCGGCGACGGGCTGGCGTAACGCAATCAGGCGAATAGCGAACTGCTCGATTTCGCGCTCCAGCGCATCGACCCGTACATCGGATTCGATCGCCCGCGAGGCCAATTCCGCATCTTTTTGCATCAGCGCTTGCAGCGCCATGGCAAGCTGACTTTCAACTATTCCCCCCATTTCGATCAAGAGTTCGCGCAGCCGAGCAAGCTCTTGCTCGAAGCTTTTAACGATATGACCGGGGTTTTCAGGCATGGATCATTTCCTTTATTTTAGCCAAACCGGCCGGTGATGTATTCTTGCGTGCGGCGCTCCTTTGGTGCCGTGAATATCTGGGCCGAAGGCCCGATTTCCACAAGTTCGCCCAAAAAGAAGAATGCCACTTGATCAGCAATCCGTGCTGCTTGTTGCAAATTGTGTGTCACAATCGCAATCGTGAAGTTGCGCTTGAGCTCATCAATCAGCTCTTCAATGCGGAGCGTGGAGATCGGGTCAAGAGCGCTGGTTGGTTCGTCAAGCAAAATGACTTCGGGATGGACGGCGATCGTGCGAGCGATGCAGAGTCGTTGCTGCTGGCCACCGGAAAGACTGGTTGCCGGGGAGCGGAGGATGTCTCTGACTTCTTCCCATAAAGCAGCGCTGCTAAGCGCCCATTCCACACGCTCGTCCATTTCCGCGCGCGATAGCCGCTCATGCAGACGCACGCCAAAAGCGACGTTGTCGTAAATGGACATGGGAAACGGAGTCGGTTTTTGAAATACCATACCAATACGCCGACGCAAAAGGCTGACATCGACGTCGGGGCCGATGATGTTCTCGCCGTCCATGATGACCCGGCCGGATGCGCGTTGGTTTGGGTAGAGGTCGTACATTCGGTTCAAAACCCGAAGCAGCGTCGATTTGCCGCAGCCGGAGGGGCCAATGATGCCGGTAACCTTCCGTTCCGGTAACGTCATGGTAACGTTCCGCAAGGCCCGACGATCATTATAAAAAAAATCCAGATTCTCTATAGAGATACAAGGTTTCTCTAAAACTGCGGCGGCCTCCCTCTTGTCCTGCGTTTGATTCTGTCGTTGATCGGGTTGCGCGGAAGCGACGAACATTGAACGCCCTTCTTGCATATCCTTCCCCTTCATTCCGCCTTCTCGCGCAGCAAACTTCGCGCCACAATGCTTACCAAAAGCACGAGCAAGCTTAACAACAGCGCGCCGGCCCAAGCCAAGCCGTGCCAGGAATCATAGGGGCTTAAGGCAAATTGAAAGATCACCACGGGAAGATTGGCGATAGGCCCGCTGAGATCCGTACTCCAATATTGATTATTCAGAGCCGTGAACAAAAGCGGAGCCGTCTCTCCGCTAATCCGCGCAGTGCCAAGCAGCACGCCGGTAAGAATACCAGCCCGTGCGGCCCGATAAATCACCTGGGTAATCATGCGCCATTTCGGGGCACCCAATGCGAGCGCCGCTTCTCGCAGGCTGAGAGGGATTAATTGCATCGTTTCATCGGTTGTGTGAATAACCACAGGAAGCAAAATAAGCGCCAATGCAATGGCGCCGGCCCAGCCGGAAAAATGCCCGCTTGGCCGAACGATAACTTGATATACGAAAAGACCGATGACAATAGACGGCGCGGAAAGCAGAATGTCGTTAATGAATCGGACTGTCCCGACAAGCCTTGGATGCGTATTGTATTCGGCAAGATAGGTGCCGGCAAGAACGCCGATCGGAGTTCCGATGAGGACGGCGACGAAGATCAGGACCAACGAACCGAACAGCGCGTTGGCAAGCCCCCCCTCGGCACCAGGCGGAGGCGTAAGCTCGGTAAACAAGGAAGGGCGAAGCGCCGCGGCGCCGTTCAGCAACGTCGTGACAAGGATCAAGACGAGCGCGACAAGCCCCAGTGCTGTGGCGATACTGGCGAGGCCTAGGGCGATGACGTTGACTCGCTTGCGATATCTTCCGCGCGGGTGGGGTGTGCGGAGATTCATCTGGCCCCCTGCTTGGCTAGGCGCAGCAGCATAAGTTTGGCAAGGAGCAGCACCAGAAACGTTATCACAAAGAGGATAAATCCGAGAGCGATCAGGGCAGAAAGATAGTCTGGAGAATCGGCTTCGGTAAATTCGTTTGCAATGGTTGCAGCAATCGATGTTGAAGGTGCGAGAAGCGAAATATTGAAGTCGTGAGAATTACCGAGCACGAACGTTACCGCCATCGTTTCGCCTAAAGCGCGGCCGAGGCCAAGGAAAATGGCGCCCCATACCGCCGTGCGGGTATAGGGGAGTGCCACATGCCAGACAACTTCCCAGCGCGTGGCGCCAAGCGCAAAGGCGGATTCCCGAAGCGGGGGCGGGACCAGACGAAACACATCACGCATCACCGCAGCAATGAACGGCACTATCATGATCGATAGGATGATGCCGGCCGTCAGCATTCCAAGCCCGAGCGGCGGGCCGGAAAACAGGGGCGCAAGGCCGGGAACGACGCCGAGCGTATTGCTCAGCCAGGGATCCAAGGTGTTGGCCATAAACGGGGCGAAAACAAACAACCCCCACATTCCATATATAATGCTTGGGATGCCGGCGAGCAGCTCAATTGCGGCAGAGGTGGGAACCGCCAGGCGGCGCGGCGCCACCTCCGTCAGAAATACCGCAATACCGAAAGCAACCGGCACGGCAAGCAGCAATCCAATCAGCGCCGTGACCAGCGTGCCGTAAATCGGCACCAAGGCACCGAATTCTCTCCGGACCGGATCCCAAACGAGCTTGCTCAAAAAGCCAAAGCCAAAACGGGCAAACGTAGGATACCCGCCGATCAGCGTGGACATCGCAATGGCGCCGAGAAGAATCAGTACAAGCAACGCCGCGCCGAAAGCAGCGCCCCAAAAAAGCGCATCTCCCAACGTGCCTGAGCGGCGTCTCGGTCTTGCCAGATTCATGCCTACGGCGCTCTCCCGGTGAAGATTCTTAAAACTTCACATGAATGGTCGCCCGCCAATACGCCTCGATACGGCTGACGAGCGCAGGCGGGAGCGGGACATAATTGAGCGTTTCGGCCAAATGCTGGCCATGCTCCAATGCCCACTGAAAGAACGCGAGTGCTGCGGCCGAGTGCGCGGCGTCTTTCGGATCACGGTGCAGGAGAATGAAAGAGGTCGCGGTGATAGGATAGGCGTTCGGCCCAGGGGCGTTCGTCATCACCAAATAGAAATCGGGGGCATGATCCCAATCCGCGCTCGCCGCGGCCGCCTGGAACGAAGCCGCGTTCGGCAACGGAAACTCTCCCGCCGAATTTTGAACCAAGGCATAGGTTAATTTGTTCTGCAAGACATAGGCATATTCGACATAACCCAACGCCCCTTTCACGCGCTGGACATAAGCCGCCACGCCCTCATTGCCCTTTCCGCCGATCCCGGTTGGCCAGGCAACGGAGGTTCCAACGCCCACCTTGGCTTTCCATTCCGGGCTCACCTTCGCCAAGTAGTCAACAAAGTTGAAGGTGGTGCCGGAACCATCAGACCGATGAACAACGGTGATATCCAGATGCGGCAGTTTTCGACCGGGATTCATGGCGGCGATCTCAGGGGCGTCCCATCTTTTGACCTTGCCGAGGAAAATATCGGCAAGCAGCGGACCACTGAGCCTGAGCTCGCCCGGGCTGATATCCGGCAAGTGCACAACCGGCACAACCCCGCCGATCACCAACGGGAACTGCGCAAGGTTTGCCGCTTCGAGCTGATGCGGGTCAAGCGGCATGTCGGAGGCACCAAAATCCACCGTGCCAGCCTTGATCTGAGCGATCCCTCCGCCCGAGCCGATCGATTGGTAATTGATTTGAATTCCGGTTTGCTTGGAATAGGCGTCAGACCAAGCAGCAAGAATCGGGTAGACAAAAGTCGAACCCGCTCCGGTCACTTGCTGTGCGATGGCATGGCTTGCTCCGGCCGCAACAAACAGCGCAGCGGCAACCAGCGCCACTTTCCCGAGCTTCATAAAACCTCCTTGGGCCCCTTCTTCCTTTTCTTGCCTTGAGCAACGACGCTCCGCTGGCTAGCACGCCTGACCCCGGTTCGCGAGAGTCGGACGCGTATGCCTATCGAGCGACTTTACGAGAGGGAACCTAAGAAGCAGCGGCTAAGGGAAAATGGCAGATGCGTGAAACTTTTATGACACGCATCTGCCATGCCAAATTCACCTCGGCAGTGCCGATCCGGCTGCAGCCTTTATTCGGCCGCCTGTTTGGGAATTTCCACCAAACGCAGATAGGGCTTCAAGGTCTTCCAGCCTTGGGGGAATAGGCGCGTCGCTTCCTCGTCCGAGACACTCGGCACGATAATGGCGGGATCCCCCGGTTGCCAGTTCACCGGGGTGGCAAGCTTCAACCGATCGGTAAGCTGCAGACTGTCGATCACCCGCAGGATTTCGCGGAAATTACGTCCGGTGCTGGGGGGATAGACAATGATCGCACGCACCTTCTTGTTGGGGTCGATGATAAACACGCTGCGCACCGTCACCGCCGGGTCGGCTTCCGGGTGGATCATGTCGTAGAGGGTGGAAACCTTGCGGTCGGCATCCGCGAGCACCGGGAAATTCAGCGCAACGCCCTGCGTTTCCTCGATATCCCGTAGCCATCCGGCATGGCTGTCCACCGGATCGACGGAAAGGCCGATCACTTTAACGTTGCGCTTGTCCCATTCCGGCTTCAACCGTGCGGTCTCGCCCAGCTCTGTGGTGCAAACCGGAGTATAATCCTTGGGGTGGCTGAACAATACTCCCCAGGAATTTCCCAACCATTCGTGAAAGCGGATCCGGCCGTGCGTGCTGTCCTGCTCGAAATCCGGGGCAATTTGCCCCAGGTGGATGCTCATCTCCGTAATCTCCCTCATTGGCGGTGAACGCATTCCACATATAAAATCTACGCGGCTCTAATATACATCGGAGAATATTACAATGCTGACTCGCATGTTTTTCAAATCACGAAATCTAATGGTTCAATTGCCGGGCGCTGCAACCCCGCTGCCGCTGCCCGCTTCAGCAAATCATCCAACGTCAGCCGTTTCAGCTCTTGCTGCAACAGCTGGTTCAATTCCTGCCAGAGCGGCAGCATCACTTGCTCGAATAACGCCCCTCCCAGGCTTTTTTTCGCGGTTTCGTCCCCCGCGAGCGCGACCTCGAGAATTTGCTGCAGCGGAATATCACGCGCGGGTTTCGCCAGCCGGTATCCGCCGCGCGGCCCGCGGACGCTCTCCAACAGCCCTGCCCGCGAAAGGGCCTGCAGCAGCGGCTCCATGCCTCGGCGTGCGAGGCCCAGACGATTCGCGATATCGGCAGCGCTTACCGTGGTGTTTCGGCTGCTATAGAATGCCACATCGAGCATGGTCGTCAGTGCAGTCAGCGCGCGATCTTGGGGCAGTAGCATGCAAGCCTCCTCGATAATAACTAGCTAGCTCCGTAATATTTGTGGATAACACGTGTTATGATGCAAGAACCCTCTCACTCTCAGGACTTCCCTTCTTTGCCGAAGCCGCAACCGTCGGCGCGCGGGCGTATCTACAACAGTATCCTGGAGACATTCGGTGCGACCCCCTTGGTGCGCCTGCCGCGACTCGCGGCCGAAGAAGGCTTCGTGGCCGACCTTGCCGTCAAGCTCGAGTTCTTTAATCCCCTTGCCTCCGTAAAGGACCGCATTGCTTTGGCCATGGTGGCCGACGCCGAGGCAAAGGGAGAGATTGCCCCAGGTCGCAGCGTTATTATCGAACCCACGTCCGGTAATACCGGAATTGGTCTTGCCTTTGTGGCCGCCTCGCGAGGCTACCGCCTGATTGTAACCATGCCGGAGGGGGCTTCCATCGAACGGCGCAAAATGATGCGTCTTTTGGGTGCCGAACTGGAGCTTACGCCCTCGGCACTTGGCATGCGCGGGGCGATTGCGCGTGCCGAAGAACTGCTGGCAACAACCCCAGGCGCCTGGATGGCGCGGCAATTCGACAATCCGGCGAATCCGGCCATTCATGCGGCCACCACGGCCGAGGAAATTTGGGCCGATACGGAAGGGCGGGTAGATCTCGTCGTGGCAGGCTCCGGCACCGGCGGTACGTTGACGGGCATTGCCCGCGCCCTCAAGCCACGGCGCCCTTCGCTGAAGGTGTTTGCAGTGGAACCCGCGGAAAGCCCGGTCCTTTCCGGGGGGGAGCCCAGCCCCCACGGCATTCAAGGGATCGGCCCCGGCTTTAAACCGGCCGTGCTTGCGTTGGAACTGCTCGACGGAGTGATCCGCGTATCCGAAAAAGAAGCGCTGAGCATGGCAAGGCGCTGCGCAAGGCTGGATGGCGTGCCGGTCGGGATCTCCTCGGGCGCGGCCATCCATGCCGCCGCAGCGATGGCGCGGGATCCCGCAAATGCGGGCAAGCTCATTGTCACTATCGCCCCGTCTTTTGCGGAACGCTATCTCTCCACGGCGCTGTTTGCCGATCTCTGAATTCCGCGGTCAAAGTGCCTTCACGGCCGGCTCAAGCCCCAACGCTTGGGCAAGCCGATCGAGCCTTCGCAGCACGGCCTCTCCGGCGAATACCCCGCTGTTTTCGTCGAGTCGAAGCAGCAATTGCCGGCCGTTGACGGCAAGGCGCGCGCCGGCCAGCAAAGCAGGCGTGCCGGCGGAAAGCGTGTAGGCCAAGCGCAGCGCAAACCCCAACACTTCCGCGCGGTTGGCACTGGCCACATCCAGCAAACGCCGGGCCGGGCCTAAAAACGGTGCGTCTGACGGGGCTTCGTAGCGCAACGCAACGGCAAGCGCGAGGAACGCCCGCGTGGGGTGGTCAAGCCCCACCCCGGGTTGGCGCAATACCCGAAAGAATGCATGTTCGGCACGGTACTCGGGGTGCTCACGAGAACCGATATCGGACATCCAACACGCAGCTTTGCGGAGCCTGCGGCTTAGAGCATCTTCTTCGGGGAAGAGCGGATCGGTCCAATCCAACAGGATTTCGGGCAGATTCGAATCGCGGCCAAGCTGCTCGGCAAATTCCCGTGCGGCGGCAAGCAAAGGGTCTTCAGCCTGAATCTGTGACGGGAGACGCTGCCAATACCAGCCCTCCCGCAAGCCGTTGGCGCTGAACACCACCCGTCTTGGCTGCGCCGCGCGCAGCAGCCGCCGCAACACCACCGCGGCAAAGGGGAGATCATCAATCCGCCGGCGCGAAACTCCGGGCAAGCGCTCCAACGCGCGTCGGCCGGCCCCGGCGATCACGCCGGCCAAATCCCGCGCTTCTTCGCGGCGGATGGCGTAATGATGGACAATCGCGAGCGGGTAGCCGGTTTGCGTGATATGAATACGTGCCAAGGCGCGCCATGCGCCGCCCACCAGATAAAGATCTTTGCCCATCCCTTCACCAAGCCAAGAGACTGTGGCGAGATCGGCTTCCGCCACCGCCCTTGCGCGCCCGGGGTCCCCATGTGCGCGTTCGCTCAAGCGGATGACCCCAAGCGGAAGGGTTGCGGTCGCTCCGGCGCGCCCGGCGTGAATCTGCACGAGTTCCAGAGACCCACCGCCAATATCGGCAAGCACGCCATCGGCCGCGGGAATGCCGCACAGCACCCCTGCCGCGGAGAGAGCGGCTTCCTCGCTTCCGGAAAGAACGCGCACCTCGATTCCCGGAAGCGTATTTTTTATTTGCGCGACGAAGTCCGCCCTGTTGTTTGCTTCGCGCACGGCCGAGGTTGCCAGAACCTCCATCATCTCAACCCCCATCGCCCGCGCGATAGCATGGTAACGGCGCAATATCTTCAGCGTGTCCGCCATGGCGGATTCGCTCAGCGATCCTGTAGATTCCAACCCACGCCCAAGCCGCAGCACCGCCTTTTCATTGAAAATCGGCAGCGGATTTCGGGTTGCGCCTTCAAAAACGACCAGTCGGACCGAGTTCGAACCGACATCCACCACAGCCAAACGGGGGGGCTTATTCCCGGCCGAAAAAGGCACGGTTTCAATCCTCCATGAGGCGGTCAGACGGTCGGCGCAGGCTCAGCGGGGAAACAACGGGCGGCCCGTGCAAGGCCGAACCGCGCCCGGAGAGCGAGGGATTGGTCATGAAATATTCGTGCGCGGAAAAGGGCTTTCGCCCCGGACCAAGCCGCTTCCAACTGCCATCGGGCATCAGCTCCCAGGATTGCATCGTGTCTTTCAGGTTGGTGACCATGATTTGGTCAAGGACCTGCGCGTGAACCGTCGGGTTATGGATTGGTACGAGAGTTTCCACGCGCCAATCCATGTTGCGCTCCATCCAGTCTGCGCTGCTGATGAACACTCGTGCATGACGGCTTGGTAGCGCATGGCCGTTGCCGAAGACGCAGATCCGGGCGTGTTCGAGGAACCGGCCGACGATCGACTTGATGCGGATGTTCTCGGAAAGTCCCTCCACGCCCGGACGAAGGCAGCAGATCCCGCGGATCACGCCATAAATTTTCACCCCGGCTTGCGAGGCCTCGTAGAGCTTGTCGATCAGCACCCGGTCCACCAAGGCGTTGAGTTTCAACCAAATCGTGGCGGGGCGGCCGGCACGCGCAAAGCCGATCTCCTGATCGATGAGTTCAATCAGCGTGGTGCGCAGGGTCAGCGGGCTGAATGCCACGGCTTCCATTTGCGCGGGCTTGGCATAGCCGGTCATGTAATTGAAGAGCCTTGCGGCATCGCGCGTAAGTTCCGGCTCACACGTGAAAAATGACAGATCTGTGTAGATCCGCGCCGTAATCGGATGGTAATTTCCGGTGCCGAAATGCGCATAGGCGCGCATCAGCCCGCCTTCGCGCCGCACGACCAAAGAGAGCTTGGCATGGGTCTTCAGGTCCCGAAAACCGTAAACGACCTGCACGCCGGCAGCCTCCAAGGTCCGGGCGAGCCGGATATTGGCCTCCTCGTCAAAGCGGGCACGCAGCTCCACCACCGCGGTGACGGACTTGCCCGCTTCTGCCGCCTCCACAAGGGCTTTGACGATCGGGCTTCCGGAAGATGTCCGATACAATGTTTGTTTGACCGCAACCACGGCAGGGTCGGCAGCCGCCTGGCGCAGAAATTGTACCACCACATCGAAACTCTCAAAGGGGTGATGGACGATAAGATCCTTGGCGCGGATCGCAGCAAAGCAATCGCCGCCGAAATCCCGGATCCGCTCGGGGAAGCGGGGGGTATAAGGCGGGAACAGCAAATCCGGCCGATCATCGACAATAAGCTGTTTCAAATCGGCAATTCCCAAGATGCCGGGTTGCACGAATACGCCTTCGCTTGGGGCTTCCAGCTCATCGCGCACCAATTCCAGCAAATCCTCGGGCATCGCCGCGTTGACATCGAGGTGGATCGCGACCCCACGTCTGCGGCGCTTCAACGCCGTCTCGTAGGAACGAACCAGATCTTCGGCTTCCTCTTCGATTTCCACATCCGTATCGCGGATCACCCGGCAAAGCCCTTGGCCGGTGACGCGCAAACCGGGGAAAAGCCGGTCCAAAAACAGGCTGACCAGGTCTTCGAGCATCAGAAAGCGTGCTTTGCCGTTGCCTTCGTTTTCCTGAGGCAGACGGATAAACCGCTCGATTCCTTGAGCAAGTGGGATCAGAGCCTTCAGCTGCGCGCCGTCCTCCTCCCGCACCAGGCGGAGCACCATCACCAGCCCCATATTGGGGATGAACGGGAAGGGATGCGCCGGATCAATGGCAAGCGGCGTGAGCACGGGAAAGACCCGCTCCATGAACCAGGATTCAAGCCAGCGGTGGTCCTCGGCGGAGAGTGCATTTTGCGCGAGCGCATTGCGATCAAGCACGATCAGCCCTGCTTCGTGCAATTCCCGGCGGAGCTCGTGCCAAAGCCGCTGCTGTTCGGCCACGAGCGTTTGTACTTGGGCACGTATCGCCTGAAGCTGCTGTGCCGGAGTACGCCCATCGGGCGAGGGATGTGTCACCCCGGCTTTGGCCTGGCCCATCAGCCCAGCCACGCGGACCGAGTAAAACTCATCGAGGTTTGAGCCGCTGATCGAGAGAAAGCGCACACGCTCCAGCAATGGATGGCGCGGGTTTGCCGCTTCCTCCATGACCCGCCCGTTGAAATCGAGCCAGGAGAGTTCGCGGTTGATGAACCGGGCCGGGCTATCCGGCGCAATTTTGAGGCCGGAAGACGGTGTCGGCTTGGCGGAATCGCGGTGAAGCAGTTCGACGTTCGAAGCAGTCATGGAATTTACGATATCAACCTATCACAGAACTCGGCGGGGATGCGTTTATGTGTTCCAACTGTCTTCCATTTCCGCTGCCTCGCCTCCGTTCAACAGGTCAGCCAGAGCATGCTGCGCCAAGGTTCGATTGATGGGGCTTCCGCTTGCCAAGGCTCTCTCATCCAGGCGCTTGACCGCCTCGCGCAGCGCGGCAGCGGTGCGGGGCAACCGTCGCAGCAGCCACGATTGCATCGCAAAGGAAACCTTGAGCTGGTGTTCCGCGAGCAGGCGTTGCAACAAAACAGCAAGAAGATGGTCTTCCGGCGGCTTCACGACAACCGCGAGCGTTGCGCAAAGCCGGCTTTTGAGATCGGGAAGAGAGAGCGGCCAGGAAGCCGGCGGCGTTCGTGCTGCCAGCAGCACGGCCGAACGGTTTTCCGCCGCAAGATTGAGAAGATGCAAGAGGGCTCTCTCATCTTGCAGTTCGTCGAGCGCATCAATGGCTATGCGGTGAGCAAGCGGCGGGCTGATCGGCGCCAACTCGCGGGCAAAAAGCATAACGCCCTGCTCAGCCTTCGTCCAAATCTGCAACAGATGCGTCTTCCCCACGCCGCTTGCGCCCCAGAGCACCAACCGCCCCTCCGGCCAGAGAGAGGTGCGGGCCAGCCAGCTTCGCGCCACGGCGTTGGACGCAGCAGGAACAAAATCCGCCGCCGCGTATTCCGGGGCACGGCGAAACGGCAGCGTCAATTGCAGATCAAACGGATTCATGCGAGGCGACTTTTGCTGGCGAAGCAGAGGTTTTTCCGCTCTCGGCGCGTGTTTCCGGGGGAGGTTCCAGATAAAACGGGCTTGCCATGTATCGGCGCAGCCAAAAGCGGATCAGCACCCCAATTGTTGCCGCAGCGGGTACCGCAAGCAAGACCCCGAGGAAACCGAAAGCCGCCCCACCGGCGAAAAGGGCAAAAATCACCCATACGGCATGCAGTTCCACCCGATCGCCGAGAAAACGCGGATAGATGACGTAGCCCTCAAGAATTTGCCCGACCGCAAACACGATGATGACCCGCAAAACTCCGCCCCAAGTGGGGAATTGCGCAAGCGCCAGAGCGATCGAGACGACAAAGCCTGTAATGCTGCCCACGTAAGGGATAAAAGAGAGAATTCCGGCGGTAAGACCGACGATCAAGCCCAAATCGAGCCCCACCAGCGAAAGGGCCGTGGCATAATACAGCGCAAGCACCAGGCTGCAGAGCGCCTGTCCGCGCACCCAGGCGGACAAAATGCGATCCACCTCTCGGGCTTGCGCTCGGATCAGCTCCGCATACCGGCGCGGCAGCCAGGAATCGATTGCCGCGATCAGTTGCGGCCAATCCCTGAGCAAATAAAAGGTTACGACGGGCGTGACGATCACCAAGCTCAAGACATTAAAGAGGGCAAAGCCGCTGCCGATCACGCGCGTAATCGCGCCGACCAGGAAAGAGAGCATCGCCCCTGCTTGGCTGCTCACCAAATCCCGAAGATGCGAATCCACGAATTGCGGGCCGAGACGTTCTTGCAATTCGGCCATCATGCCGTTGGCAAAGTCGCGGAGCATGCCGACATAAACCGGCGCACGGTTGGCCAAAATGCTCATTTGGGCGAGGATGAGCGGATACAGGAGCAAGGCAAACAGTAACGTGGCCGCAATTAAGGCAATCATCAGCAGCGCGGCCACGATTCCGCGCGGTAAACCCGCGCGGGCCAGCCGCGCCGCAGCCGGGTGCAAGACATAAGCAATCCCGAACGCGGCAACGAAGGGCAACAGGATCGGCCCGAACAATTGCAGGATCAACCAGATCGCAAAGCCGAAACCGGCAAGGATCGCCAGCGCCGTCCCTCGGCCTGCGGCCCGACCCGCCATCGGGGCAAGCTTTTCCTCGGGTTGCCCTTGCGGGGCAGGCTGAGCGCGCGGGGTGGGTTCAAAGGTCATCGTGGTTTCACGGCGGTGACGACATAGGCGCTGCCCGAAGCAAACGTGCTGGCCGCCACGGCCCAGATCAAAACCACATGCAGCGTGCGCAAAAGCGGGCTCTCCGTCGCTTCGGCCGCGGCCGCGAACAGTGCCACCGCCACCAAGGCCAGTTGTAACGCGGTGTTCAATTTGGAAATCAACAGCGGCCGAACCGCCACGGCATTTCCCAGCAGGCTCAACAGCAATACGCCGCCCACGATCAGCACATCCCGAAACACGACCAAAATGGCAAGCCAGTCAGGCAGGATGCGCACGACCGCAAGTGCGACATACATGCTCACCAAGAGTGCTTTGTCCGCCATCGGGTCCAGCACAGCGCCGACCGCAGTGCCGCCCTGCTTGCGGGCAAGCCATCCATCGACCGCATCGGAAAGCCCGGCGGCAACAAACAACCAAAATGCCGCGGTCATATCGTGGCGCAAGACCAACCACACGGCCACGGGAACAGCGCACAGCCGCAAAAATGAAATAACATTCGGCACGCTGACAAAGCCAAGCCCTGCCTCTGCCGAGGTCGCCACCGCACGATGTCCATCTGTCGGGTGGTCCGGCACCGGGTGGCTTGCCGAAGCCATCTGTTGCGCTGTACGCGCTGCTGTGTTTGTCTTCGCCAGCGTAACCTCCTTGTCGTGCGGCCCTGCGAACCAAAAACCCGGGCGGCGCGTTCGCTTACACGAAAACATGGCCTAAGCTGCCTAGGAAGCGCAATGACCTCTCTGACGTATCGCCTTTCCGGAGTCGATCTTGAAGCCGCGGAAGGCTTTGTTGAAGCGATCAAGCCCTTGGCACGCGCCACGGCGCGGCCGGGTGTGCTTGGGGGGCTTGGCGGATTTGGCGCCTTGTTTGATTTGCATGCCGCCGGCTTCAAGGATCCGATACTGGTCGCAACCACTGACGGGGTGGGGACGAAGCTTAAACTCGCAATTGCCGCCGGCCGGCATGAGGGTGTCGGCGTCGATCTCGTGGCGATGTGCGTGAACGACCTGATCGTCCAGGGGGCGACGCCCCTCTTCTTTCTGGATTATTTTGCCACCGGCCGGCTTTTGCCCGCGCATGCAAAGGTGGTGATTGCCGGAATTGCCGCCGCATGCCGAGAGGCAGAGTGCGCGCTTGTCGGCGGGGAGACGGCGGAAATGCCGGGGATGTATGCGGAAGGCGACTACGATCTCGCCGGTTTTGCGGTGGGCGCGGTGGAACGGAGCCGATTGCTTCCGCAAGGTGTGGCTGCCGGGGACACTCTTCTGGGTTTGGCCAGTAGCGGTGTGCATTCCAACGGCTTCTCTCTCATTCGTCGCCTGATCGCTGAAAAAGAGCTGCGACTGGAAGATCCCGCGCCCTTTGCGCCAGAGCAGAGCCTCGGCGAGGCATTGTTAAAGCCGACGCGCATTTATGTGCGCTCCTTACTCGCTCTGCACAAGGCGGGGCTGTTGAAAGCCGCGGCCCATATCACCGGCGGGGGTCTGATCGGCAACCTTCCGCGCGTTCTTCCCGAGGGGGTGGTGGCAAAGCTGGATGCCGATCTTTGGCCGCTTCCCAAGGTCTTCGTCTGGCTCGCTCAAGCCGGCAACATTCCTCCGGAGGAAATGTTTCGCGTGTTCAATTGCGGGATTGGCATGGCGCTCGTGGTCAACGACGTCGCTCAGGCACAAAGCGTGTTGGCCGGTTTGGGGGAGACCGCCTTTCCGATCGGCACTTTGGTGAGCGGGGAAGGGCCGGCGCGGGTCGAGATCACGTTTCCGACGGGTTGGTTTGGATGAGGCGGCGGACAGCGGTACTGATCAGCGGCCGCGGCAGCAATCTGAAAGCGTTGATTGATGCCGCCAGGGATTCGCGTTTTCCCGCCGAAATCGCTCTCGTGATTTCCAACGAGCCGGAAGCTCCGGGGCTCCAACTGGCCCAAGAGGCCGGTATTGCCGCTCAGGTGATCGCGCATCGGCCTTTTCGTGGTGACCGCGCAGCCCATGAAGCGGCGATTGATCATGCCCTGACCGCAGCGGAAATCGAGCTTGTGTGTCTTGCCGGCTACATGCGGCTTCTGACACCGTTTCTGGTGCGACGCTGGGCGGGGCGAATGCTCAATATTCACCCCAGCCTGTTGCCGGCCTTTCCCGGGCTACACACACATGCGCGCGCGCTGGCCGCGGGGGCAAAGGTCCATGGGTGCACCGTGCACTTGGTCACGGAGGAGATGGATGCGGGCCCGATCCTGGTTCAGGCCGCAGTGCCCGTGCTTCCCGATGACGACGAAACCACGCTTGCGGCGCGTGTCCTTGCCCAGGAACACGTGATTTACCCTTTGGCGTTGCGCTTGTTTGCTGCCGGCGAGGCGGGCAAACCCGCCCCTGCCGCATCACGGCTGGTGAACCCCTTGCCCATCGAGGCAGAAGAGTCTTAGAAAGCGACGCTCATTCACCCGTTAGCTGAAGCTGAGGCGCCATGGCTGATCACGCTCTTTCGTCGCATGTGATGCAATCCCCTGCCCCTCTGACGGAGGATGATTTCCTCAGGGATCGGCAACGTTTCTTTCACAGCTTTACACGCTTTGCCGTGGGGACCACCGCGTTTCTGGTCATCCTTCTTATCCTGCTCGCGGTATTTCTCCTTTGACCCCACGCGCAAGGGCCAGCACGTCAGGCCTGCAGAGCGTGCGGAGCGCCGCCCCCGGCGCGCCGGGCATCGAAGCTGACTGCGCCGGCGCCGAAAGCCGCGATCTGCAGCAAGCCGCCGGCCATTGCCAAATTCTTATAAAAATGGATCAAATTATTGTGATCTCCGACGGGAAGGTGGACTGCGAAGCCGGTAACGAGGCAAAATAGTGCAAGGACCGCGGCGGCAAAGCGCGTTTGCCAGCCGAGCACGAGCAGAATTCCGCCGCCGAGCTCAACGACCAGAGATACCACGTAGGCTGCGGGTGGGAGGGGTAAGCCGACATGCGCGATATAGCCAATGGTGCTAGAAGGCGCGACAAGCTTGCCGTAGCCCGCGTAAAGGAAAATAGCCGCAATCAGCAGCCGACCAATGAAAGCAATCCATCCGGGCATGATTTCCTCCTGACTTTTCACCGAAGGCCATACCATTTGCGCGGGATGAGTGTATACGGCCTTGTAGAACAAACGACGACTGAGCGTACTGGTAAGAGCACGCTTCAGCAAGAGGGCGTGTAACAAACTCTTTTGGACCAATCAGCAGTTTAGGAATGAACCCGGTGGCAGATGTTTCGCTCCCTCTTACGGATCCAGCAGGCGGTTCCACCGCCATTCCCGGAGACCTGTTGCGCCTGATTACCTGCGGCAGTGTCGATGACGGCAAATCCACGCTGATCGGCCGGCTGCTCTTTGACACCGACAGCTTGACGGAGGACCAGCGCCTTCGTCTCGCACGCGACAGTGCCCGGCTCGGGGCTCCGGAAGGGGAGCTGGATTATTCCTTGTTGCTTGACGGGCTGGAAGCGGAACGCGAACAGCGTATCACCATTGACGTCGCCTATCGGTTTCTCGCCACGCCCCGGCGGAAATTCATCATCGCAGACTGCCCCGGGCATGAACAATATACGCGCAACATGGTGACCGGGGCCTCCATGGCGAATGCTGCGGTCGTGCTCTGCGATGCGCGTTATGGGGTGCTTACGCAAACGCGCCGACACGCCTTTATTGTGGCATTGATGGGGATTCGCCATGTCGTGCTTGCCGTCAACAAAATGGATCTCGTGGATTTTGATGCCGATTGCTTCCACGCTATTGCTTCTGAATTTCGTCGCCATGCGGAGCAAATCGAGCTTCCCCATGTAACGGCTATTCCGCTCTCGGCCCGATTTGGCGATAACGTCTTCCATCGCAGCGCTCGCACCCCTTTTTATACCGGCCCGACACTGCTGGAATATCTCGAATCCGTGCCGAGTTCTCCCGTTTCCGTTTCTTCGCCGTTCCGGTTGCCGGTGCAATGGGTCGCGCGGGTCGGCAGCGATTTTCGCGGCTATGCCGGCACAATTGCAAGCGGCGCCGTGCGACCGGGCATGAAAGTGGTGAACGTGCATTCGGGGGCGACAAGCATGGTGCGCCGGCTTGTGGAAATGGGCCGCGAGCGCGAGGAAGCAGTCGCCGGCGAAGCGGTTATGATCGAACTTGCCTCGGAGATCGATATCGCGCGCGGCGATGTGTTGGCCGATGCCGAGGCCCCGCCCGAGCTGGCTGATCAGTTTTCCGCTCATGTCGTATGGCTGCACGAACAACCCATGTACGCGGGCCGCGCCTATTTGTTCAAGTTTGGTGCGGCCACCGTGCCGGGCATGATTACCGAGATCCGTTACCAAATCGACGTGAATACCTTGGCGCACGTTGCCACCCGCGCTTTACACCAGAACGAGGTGGCGGAGGTGCACATCGCGCTGTCTCGCCGCATTCCCTTTGAGCCCTATGCCGTCAACCGTTTTCTTGGCAGTTGCATCATCATCGACCGGCTGACCAATGCAACCGTCGGCGCCGGCATGATGAATTTTGCCTTGCGCCGATCCGCCAATTTGCACTGGCAGAAGCTTGTCGTCGACAAAACCGCGCGTTCCGCTCTAAAGGGGCAACGGCCGGCCGTGATTTGGTTCACCGGTCTTTCCGGATCCGGCAAATCCACGATTGCCAATCTGGTGGAACAGAAGCTTCATGCCGAAGGGCGCCATACCTACATTTTGGACGGCGACAATATTCGTCATGGGCTTTCGCGGGATCTCGGCTTTACCGAGGCAGACCGCGTCGAAAATATCCGCCGCGTGGCCGAGGCTGCGAAGTTGTTCGTCGATGCCGGGCTGATCGTGCTTGTTTCGTTCATCTCGCCTTACCGCGCGGATCGGGATGCTGCCCGTTCGCTGGTGGGTGCGGATGAGTTTATCGAGGTGTTTGTTGATACGCCGCCGGAAGAATGCGAACGGCGGGATCCGAAGGGGCTTTACCGCAAGGCGCGGGCCGGGCTGCTGAAAAACTTCACCGGCGTGGATGCCCCTTATGAGCCACCCGAAGCGCCCGAGCTGACTTTGCAAACGCTCCAAACCCCGGCGGAGGAGCTTGCGGAGCAGGTCGTTTCGTTCCTCCGGAGCCGCGGCTATTTGGGCTGAACGCGCGTCAATCGGCCAGCGGCACCAGTTTCACGCGCTTGCCGCCGGCGGAAAGCGCGATCCGGCCGGCCTTCAGCGCCAGTGCATCGGCGCCGAAGACATCCCGTCGCCAGCCGTGCAATGCGGCAATGTCCGGCTGTTCCTCTGCGGCGAGCCTCTCAATGTCCTCCGTCGAGGCCACCAGCCGCGGCGCGACGTGGTGTTCTTCGCTCTTGGCCAAAAGCAAAACCTTGAGCAAGGCAACCAAAGCCGGCGAAGGCTTTGTTCCCTCCTGCTTGCGCAAGGGTTCGGGTAAGGCGTCTTTGGGCAAGAGAAGCGCGTCTTTGATCACGGCAAGCAAAGCCGCGCCTTGGCGGCTTTCGGCAAAGCCGCGCGTAAGGTTTCGCGCCCGCGCCAAAGCTTCCGGCGTGGTCGGCATGCTTGCGGCAATTTCCAGCAGGGTTTCGTCCTTTAAGATACGCTGGCGCGGCACGTTCAGGCGTTGCGCTTCGCGCTCGCGCCAGGCTGCAGCCGCCCGCAACACGCCGAGCATGCGCCGATTGTTGCTTCGCGGCCGGAGCCGCTCCCATGCCTGCTCGGGGGTGGTTCGATAAGTTGCCGGATCCGCAAGCGCTGCCATCTCTTCGGCGACCCATGCGAGCCGACCTTCCTCGGCAAGTCGCGCGCGAAGCTGTTCATAGACATTGCGCAAATGGGTCACGTCGGCCGCTGCATAGGCGATCTGCGCCGGAGACAGGGGTCTCGCCGACCAATCGCTGAATCGGTGGGCTTTGTCGATCTGCCTATCGGTAAACGCCGAAACCAGCGACTCGTAGCCCGCTTGATCACCAAACCCCGCCACCATCGCGGCAACTTGTGTGTCGAACAGCGGGGAGGGAACTTCGCCGAATCGGAGAAGGAAGATCTCCACATCTTGGCGTGCTGCATGGAACACCTTCACCACACGCGGATCTGCCAAAAGCTCTTTCAGCGGCGTGAGATCGAGCCCCGGGGCCAATGCGTCCACGACCACGACCTCCCGGGCCCCGGCAAGCTGGACCACGCAAAGCTCGGGCCAATAGGTCCTCTCGCGCACGAATTCGGTATCGACGGTGACATACGTCTCTTGCCGCAGACGCGCGCAGGCTGCGGCGAGCTCGGCAGTCGAGGTGATCACCTTGGGGAGAGAAGAACGTTCCGGAAGCGTAGAATGGAGCATACGCGTCTTTTTTTACACATGCGGAGGGAAACGGCAACGCATGCTTGCCAGATGAGCATGCTTGACAGGAAAGCCAAGGCGCGGCTTGTCTGCCGCGCTTAGGTTTCGCGTCCGCACATAGGACTTTCTTCATGCATCCCTACCGCACCCACACATGTGGGGCTTTGCGCTCTACCGATATCGGCAAAACCGTCCGGCTTTCCGGCTGGGTGCACAGCAAGCGCGACCATGGCGGCCTGCTGTTTATAGATCTTCGCGATCATTACGGTATGACCCAATGCGTCTTCACTCGCGGCAGCGCGGTTTTCGAGCAAGCCGAAGAGGTGCGCGTGGAAAGCGTGATCACGGTCACCGGGCTCGTGGTCGCGCGCGAGCCGGGAACGGAGAACACGAAGCTTGCCACCGGGCAGATAGAGCTCCGCGTGGAGACGCTTGTCGTGCTCTCCCCGGCAGATCCGCTGCCGATCCAAGTGGCGGGGGATGCCCAATACCCCGAGGAACTCAGGCTGCAATACCGCTTTTTGGATCTGCGGCGAAAGCGGATGCACCACAACATCATGCTCCGCAGCCAGATCATTTCTTCCATTCGTCGGCGCATGGAAGCACAAGGTTTTACGGAGTTTCAAACCCCGATCCTCACCGCTTCGTCGCCGGAGGGCGCACGAGACTTTCTCGTGCCGGCGCGGCTGCATCCGGGCAAGTTCTACGCCTTGCCGCAGGCACCGCAGCAATTCAAGCAATTGCTGATGGTGGCCGGGTTCGATCGCTATTTTCAGATTGCCCCCTGTTTTCGCGACGAAGCCTCACGCGCGGACCGTTCGCCGGGCGAATTCTATCAGCTTGATTTCGAGATGAGCTTTGTGACCCAAGAAGACGTGTTCGCCGCAATCGAGCCGGTGCTTGCCGGCGTCTTTGAAGAATTCGGCAATGGGCGCAAGGTCACGGCTCCGCCGTTTCCGCGCATCCCTTACGCGCAGGCGATGCTGGAGTTCGGCACCGATAAACCCGATTTGCGCAACCCGCTGCGGATCGGCGATGCGACGGAGCAGTTTCGCGATTCCTCCTTCGGGCTGTTTGCGCGCATGGTGGCGAACGGCGGTGTCGTGCGGGCGATCCCTGCTCCCGGAACGGCGGCGCAGCCGCGCTCGTTTTTTGACAAGTTGAATGAATGGGCCCGAGAAGAAGGCATGGGCGGGCTCGGTTACATTATTTACGGCCCCGATGGCAGCAAAGGGCCGATCGCCCGGAACCTGGAAAGCGAGCGGGTCGAATCCATCCGGCAGGCCTTTCGCCTAACACCCCAAGATGCGATTTTTTTCGTGGCCGGGCCCAAGGCTTCAGCCAGCAAGTTTGCGGGAATGGTCCGTATGCGGCTGGCAGAAGAGCTTGGCCTTGTTGAGCAAGATGCGTTTCGTTTTGCCTGGATCACCGATTTTCCCATGTACGAGCGAAACGAAGAGACCGGGCAGATTGAATTTTCGCATAATCCCTTCAGTATGCCCCAGGGTGGGCTGGAAGCGCTCAACACGCTCGATCCGCTCGAGATCAAGGCTTTCCAGTATGACATCGTTTGCAACGGGGTGGAGCTGTCTTCCGGGGCAATTCGCAATCACCGGCCGGACATCATGCTGCGGGCCTTCGAAATTGCAGGCTATTCGGCGGAGGAAGTGGAAGCCCGCTTCGGCGGGATGCTGCGGGCTTTCCGTTATGGGGCGCCTCCCCACGGCGGTGCTGCCCCCGGGATCGACCGCATCGTCATGCTGCTCGCCGACGAGCCGAACATTCGCGAGGTGATCGCGTTTCCGCTCAACCAGCAGGGTGAGGACTTGTTGATGGGGGCGCCTGCGCCGATATCGGAGGCGCGGCTCAAGGAATTGTCGCTTCGGCTGGATCTCAAGCCGACGCCAAAGGCAACGCCGTAGGAGGTTAATGGCGATTTCCTTATGGGCAAGCGGAACACTCCTCTCCTAGTATTAAGGCTTCGCCAGATTTTCGGGAGAATTTGCATGCGGCTCGGCCTGGTTCTTTTCGTCGGGAGTTTTCTCTTTTGCCTATCTCCCGCTTTCGCTGGCAATGCCCAGACGGCGGTTGCCGAAGTGGCCAACGGCTTGGCCGCGCATCGGGCCAATTATCGGCTGACATTTGAATCCTCCCGCGGCGGGGACATCATCGGCGGCAGCGGAACCATGAGCTTTGAAGTCATGGACGCGTGCGAAGGATGGGCGGTGGAGCAAAAGCTCTCGATGATCGTGACCAATCGGGATGGCGAAGACGTCCAGATGGAAACCGATTACGTGACGTGGGAATCCAAAAACGGAACGCGGCTTCGGTTTCGGATGCATCAAACCACGGACCAAGCAAACCCGGAGGTGACTTCCGGGGAAGCAGTGCTTGAGCGGGTCGGCGGCAAGGGTGAGGTGCACTACAGCCAACCCAAAAACCAGCTGGTGAAACTCCCGCCGGGCACGCTGTTCCCGATGTGGCATACGGCGACGATTATTGCGGGCGCGGAAGCGGGCAAAAAGTTCCTGAGCCTGCCGCTGTTTGATGGGACAGCCGAATCCGGCGCACAGGATACGTTCGTCATTGTCACCGACTGGCAAAAGCCTTCCGCTTATCGATTCCCCTCTTTGAGCAAGCTGCCAAGCGGAAGGGTGCATATTTCTTTCTTCAATCGCACTCCGAATGCATTCGAGCCGGATTACGAGGTTGGTATGCGGTATTGGCAGAACGGGGTCGCGGACGACATTCGCATGGATTTCGGTGAATTCGTGATGCTTGCCCACATGACCGATTTCAAGCTGCAGCCCCCGCATCGGTGTTGAATGGGGCAAACTGAAGCGGCATGACCCGGGAACAATTCTTGGCTAGCCTCTCTGAAGCGTCTCCACCCAAAGTTTCCGCGCCTTTGCAAGGCTTGTGGTGGGACGCCAAAGGCGATTGGAACCAGGCGCATGCTTTGGTGCAGAACGTTGACGGAGCAGACGCAGCCTGGGTGCACGCTTACCTTCATCGAAAAGAAGGCGACCTTTCCAACGCCCGATATTGGTATCGGAAAGCGGGAAAACCGGTGCCAAACACGACGCTTGGCGAAGAGTGGGATGCTCTGCTTGCCGCATTGCTGGGATAAACCCCCTCTTTTGCGCGGGTTTGCTCCGCGGCAATGAAGCGAAAAGCTTGATTGTAAAAAGGCACGGGGCTATACGCGGCGCGAGGGGGCCATAGCTCAGTTGGGAGAGCGCCTGAATGGCATTCAGGAGGTCAGGGGTTCGACTCCCCTTGGCTCCACCACACAATTGACGGGGATAAGCCCGGCCCCTATAAGCCGCAGCGCGGCACGGCGAAAGGTTGCCTTTCGCCCGTAATGGTTTGTCTGCTCAACTTTTGTTCGGTCTTTGCTTTTGGAGAATGCCGTGAAGCGTACCTATCAACCTTCGAAATTGGTCCGCAAGCGCCGCCATGGTTTTCGCGCGCGTATGGCCACCGTCGGCGGGCGGCGTGTTCTCGCGTCGCGTCGCGCCAAGGGACGCAAGCGCCTGTCTGCTTGAGGCTTCCGTGCCATGCGCCAGTCCGTCTCCGCAACGCCTCAAGCGTCGGGTAGACTTTCTGCAACTGAAGTCAAAGGGGCGGAGGGCCAGCATGCCCGGGCTTGTGCTCCAAGCGCTCTCACGCCGCGATAAGGGCCCGACGCGAGTGGGATTTACCGTTACCAAAAAGGTCGGCAAAGCAGTGGTTCGCAACCGCACGCGGCGGCGACTGAAAGAAGCGGCCCGTCTCGTGTTGCGAGAAAAGCCGCTTGCCGGGGTGGATCTCGTGTTTATTGGCAAAGCGGAAACCCGATCCCGCCCTTTCGCCCTCTTGCTGGAAGATGTGCGCAATGCACTCAATCGATTGGGTCTCACATGAGTTTCGCGGCCCGCGCCTTGATTGGATTGGTGCGCCTCTATCAGTGGACTTTGCGGCCCCTCATCGGCGCGCAGTGCCGTTTCCACCCAAGCTGCAGCGAGTACGCGGTAGCCGCCCTTGCGCAACACGGCGCACTGCGGGGCTCTCTCCTGGCGGCTTGGCGTGTGCTTCGGTGCAACCCTTGGAATGCCGGAGGTTTCGATCCGGTGCCAGCAAAACTTTCCTCTCGTAACCGGACCGCGCCGTGATGGAACAGAAACGAATGTTTCTTGCGATCGCGATCTCGATTGCGATCCTGCTCGTTTTCCAACTGCTCTCCGCACGGTTTCTGCCGCAGCCGACACCGGTGAATGCACCTGCCGGCGTTTCCGCCCCCGAGCAACATCCGGAAGCTCCCGCCGCCTCGCGTGTCGGCCCTGCCCCTGGCCCTACCGCGGAGAAAAATGCGGAAGAAGCTGGAAAACCTTCCCCACGGCTCGCGATTCATGCTCCTGCCGTGAGCGGCAGTATCAGTTTGCGCGGTGCGCGTCTTGATGATCTCTTGCTCAACAATTATCGCGAGAGCGTCGATCCTGGCTCCCCCCTTGTTCGCCTGCTCACCCCTGAAAACCAGGCCAAACCCTATTGGGTGCAGTTCGGCTGGAGTGCCCCTCCGGGTGCACAAGTGAAGCTTCCCAGCGGGGAAACGGTATGGACCGCTTCGGCGGCGCAATTAAGCCCGAGCAGCCCGGTGATCCTTTCATGGGATAACGGTCAAGGAGTGGAGTTTCAAATCGCGCTGGCAATCGACGAACATTACATGCTCACCGTCGAGCAGCGGGTGAAAAACAGTTCCGGCGCTTCCGTGAGTTTGTTCCCCTGGATGCGCATTCGCCGGGATTACACGCCGCAGACGGCAGGCTATTACATTTTACACGAGGGCCTTCTCGGCGTTCTGGACGATCGGCTGAAGGAAGTCACATACTCCAGCGCGCGCAGCGAGGGTGCGAAGCACGATGGCATAGCCTTCACTTCCACCGGGGCCGGAGGCTGGGCCGGCATTACCGACAAATACTGGCTGGTAGCGTTGATCCCAGACCAAACCCAGATCATGACGGTGAGTTTCCGTGATGTAAAATTGCCGAACGGGGATGGCTATCAAGTCGATTTTGTCAGCGCTGCTCCGCAGACGATTGGCAGCGGTGCAAGCGTGAGGCTGACTGAGCGTGTTTTTGCAGGGGCAAAAGTGGTGAGCCTGCTGGATCGCTACGAGCAGGCATACGGGATCCCCCATTTCGATAAGGCTGTCGATTTCGGCTGGTTCTATTTTCTTACCAAGCCGATTTTTTATGCGCTCGATTGGCTCTATAAGCTGACCGGCAATTTCGGCGTCGCCATCCTGATTTTCACCGTTTTCGTCAAGGCGCTGTTTTTCCCGCTGGCAAACAAATCCTATCGCTCCATGAGCAAGATGCGTTTGCTCGGACCGAAAATGCAGGCCATCCGGGAACGCTTCAAAGACGACCCTGCCCGCCAACAGCAGGAAATGATGAATCTGTATCGCGCCGAGGGCGTAAATCCGGCTTCCGGCTGCCTGCCGATGCTCATTCAAGTGCCGGTGTTTTTCTCGCTTTATAAGGTCATTTTCGTGACCATAGAAATGCGCCAGGCGCCTTTTTTCGGCTGGATCCGCGATCTTTCGGCGCCCGATCCGACCAATATTTTCAACCTGTTCGGGTTGTTGCCGTTTGATCCGACACAGATTTCCCCATTTCTGCAGCTCGGCATCTGGCCGATTATCATGGGCTTCAGCATGTACCTGCAGCAGCGCCTGAACCCCCCGCCGCCGGATCCCGTGCAGGCTCGGCTGTTTCAATTCATGCCGGTTATTTTCACGTTCATGCTCGCACGCTTCCCGGCGGGCTTGGTGATTTACTGGACGTGGAACAATCTTCTTTCGATTGTGCAACAATGGCTGATCATGCGCAACACGCGGCTGAGCCAACCACGCATGGCACGCACCTGAGCGCAAGATCTGCAAACGCGACTGCCGCGGAGAAGCTTTTCGTCGGCCCCTGCCGGTTTGTGCGCGCGGTGCAAACGCTGTCCGATTTACCCGAGCCCGGGCTTTGGGAGGTCGCCTTTGCCGGAAGGTCGAATGTCGGCAAGTCTTCCTTACTGAATGCACTGGTAAACCGACGCGGGCTTGCGCGCACGGCGGCGAGACCGGGCCGCACGCAGCAGCTGAACTTCTTTGACCTCGGCGGCAAGCTCTTTCTTGTGGACATGCCCGGCTACGGCTATGCCAAAGCGCCGAAATCCTTAAAAACCGCGTGGCAAGGGCTGTTGTTCGATTATTTGCGCGGGCGGCCGAATCTCCGCCGGGTGCTGTTGCTGTTAGACGCGCGTGTGCCGGTACAGGCATCCGATCGCGCGGTCATGGAGTTGCTCGATCAAGCCGCGGTGAATTTTCAATTGGTGCTGACCAAGATCGACGGCACCAAACCGGCTCAGCTTGCCGCCAAGCAAACCGAAGCATCCGCGCTTGCCCGTGCACATACGGCGGCGCATCCGGAGGTGATTTCGACCTCTGCCGTCAGCAAGGTTGGAATCGACGCGTTACGAGCAACCCTTGCCGAGCTGCTGGAGCGCTGATCCTTGCACAGGTCGCAAGGGGCGCGTTGCGCGGCTGCACCGGCCCCTCCGCAGCATCCTCAGATATCCGCGTAACAATGCGTCTCCGCCGCAGCGCCCGGATGCACAACCGCACCCAGATACGCCGGCCCGACGGTTTGCGCGTATCGCCACAGCGCCCCGCTGTTATAGTCGGTTTTACGGGGCTTCCAGGCTGCGCGGCGTGCCGCGAGTTCGGCCTCTGAAAGCAGCACGTCGATCCGGCCGGCTTCCGCGTCGATCACGATGCGATCTCCGTTTTGCAGGAGCGCAATCGGCCCGCCGACAGCAGCTTCCGGGCCGATGTGGCCCACACAAATCCCCCGCGTGCCGCCGGAAAAACGCCCATCGGTGATCAGCGCCACCTGCTCGCCCATGCCCTGGCCATAGATCGCACTGGTGGTGGACAGCATTTCGCGCATGCCAGGTCCGCCTTTGGGGCCCTCGTAGCGAATCACGATGACATCGCCTGCTTTGTAAGCCCGCGCCTGCACGGCAGCAAACGCATCTTCTTCGCTATCGAAACAAAGTGCGGTGCCCTCGAAACGCAACTTCTTAAGGCCCGCAATTTTCACGATGGCTCCCTCGGGGGCAAGATTGCCCTTAAGCCCGACCACGCCGCCGGTGGGCGAAATCGGCCGGCTGAGCGGATGGAGCACGTCCTGATCGGTGGGCACCACCACATTGGCAAGATTTTCGGCGAGGGTGTGGCCGGTTACGGTGAGGCAATCCCCGTGCAAAAGCCCGCCATCCAACAGCGCCTTGAGGATCACCGGCACGCCGCCGATCCGAAACACATCAAGCGCCACGTATTTGCCGCCGGGCTTCAAGTCCGCGATATAGGGCGTGCGGCGCATAATCTCCACCACATCATCAAGGGTGAAGCGTATCCCCGCTTCATGCGCGATTGCGGGCAAGTGCAGGCCGGCATTGGTGGATCCGCCGGTGGCCCCGACCGCTACGGCGGCGTTTTCCAGCGCTTTGCGGGTGACGATATCGCGCGGGCGAATGCGTTGGCGCAGCAGCTCCATCACCGCCCGCCCGGATTCTACAGCGAAACGATCCCGCTCCTCGTAAGGGGCCGGCGCTCCGGCAGAGCCGGGCAAAGCAAGCCCGATTGCCTCCGAGACCATCGCCATCGTGTTGGCGGTGTATTGCCCCCCGCAGGCGCCGGCCGAAGGGCAGGCGACACATTCCAGCTCATGCAAATCGGCATCGGTGATTTTTCCCGCGGCATGCTGGCCGACCGCCTCGAAGACATCCACAACCGTCACGTCGCGGCCACGAAAACGGCCGGGAAGGATGGAGCCGCCGTACATAAACACGCTCGGGATATTCAGCCGCAGCATGGCCATCATCATGCCCGGCAAGGATTTGTCGCACCCGGCCAAGCCGACCAAAGCATCATAGCAATGCCCGCGAACGGTGAGTTCCACAGAATCGGCAATGATCTCGCGCGAAACCAGCGACGACTTCATGCCCTGATGGCCCATGGCGATCCCGTCAGTAACGGTAATGGTGGTGAATTCCCGCGGTGTTCCGCCGGCTTCCGCAACACCCTTTTTCACCGATTGTGCTTGACGCGATAGCGCGATATTGCATGGGGCGGCCTCGTTCCAGCACGTAGCCACGCCGACGAAAGGCTGATGGATTTCGTCTTCCGTCAGTCCCATCGCGTAATAATAGCTACGATGTGGCGCCCGATCCGGGCCTTCCGTCACATGTCGAGATGGCAGGCGAGATTTGTCCCATTTTTTTTGCATCACCAAAGCTCCCTACTTGTTTCCTAGTGCTCGCATTTCATCGGCCGTTGCGTGCAGTGTCCGGATCGCGAATTTGACGCGAGCTTGCTCCATATCGAGCTCATCACGACGTCGTTTGGTTTCCTCGACAACCTCTGCCGGCGCCCGCGCAAGAAAATCTGCATTGGCAAGTTTTGCATCCAGTTTGCCCATATCACGTTGAAGGGCTTCTGCCTCACGGGCGAGCCGAGCGGCCTCGGCTTTGGTATCGATCACGCCGGCAAGAGGCAGAACAATCTCCAGTTCCGCAAGCGCAATCTGGGCTGCCTGCTCCGGCGGGGCGCCTTCGGCAACCCGCACTTCGGAAACCCCGGCCAGGCGGCAGATTTGCTCGGCAAAGGGAAGAATGGTCTCGGCAAAGAGATCTCGCTTTTCGGAAGCAACAATGTTGCGGATAAGCAATGGAAACCGTGCCTTGGCAGGCACATGAAGGGCGTTTCTTGCCGAGCGCACTTCAGAAATAATCCGGACAATAAGATCGAGATCGCGCCGTGCCGCTTCCGGTTGATCAACGCGGCAGATGGAGGGCCAAGGCGCGCGGATTAACGAAAGCGGTTCATCGAAACCGAAATGATCCCAAAGATGTTCGCTCACGAACGGGATGACGGGGTGCAAGAGGCGCAAAACAATTCCCAGAACATAAGAAGCCGTGTCGCGCACTTCGTCTGCCGCATCCCTATCTTCAAGCGCGGGTTTTGCGAATTCCAGAAACCAGTCGCAAAACGTGTTCCAGGTGAATTTGTAACAGGTTTGTGCGTATTCGTCGAACCGATAGGCCTCGAGCGCGGCGGTGGCATCCTCAATAGCACGGTTCGCGGCATCCAGGACCCAACGGCAAAGAGGTGACTTCGCCGTTTCCGGCTGAAACGCGGCTTTGCCGCTCACTCCGTGCATTTCGCAGAAGCGGGCGGCGTTCCAAAGCTTGGTGACGAAACTGCGAGCACTCTCCACGCGCGCAGAGCCAAGCTTGATATCACGCCCCGGCCCCGTCGCGGCGGCAATGGCAAAACGCAGCGCATCAGCGCCGTATCGATCAATGAGCTCGAGCGGATCGATAACATTGCCGCGTGACTTGGACATCTTCTGGCCGCGTTCGTCGCGCACAAGGCCGTGAATGCACACGGTGCGAAACGGGACATCGCCCATGAAATGCAGCCCCATCATCATCATCCGCGCGACCCAGAAAAAGATGATGTCGAAGCCCGTTACCAAGACATCGGTGGGGTAATATCTTTTCAGCTCCGGCGTTTGTTCGGGCCAACCCAGCGTGGAAAACGGCCAAAGCGCGGAGGAAAACCAGGTATCCAGCACATCTTCATCTTGTTTCAGAGGAACATCTTCCCCATAGGCCGCACGTGCCGACGCGACGGCTTCTTCTTCCTCCATCGCGACGAAGATTTGCCCATCCGGGCCATACCAGGCGGGAATCCGATGCCCCCACCAAAGCTGCCGGCTGATGCACCAAGGTTGAATATCGCGCATCCAGGCAAAAAAAGTGTTTTCCCATTGTTTTGGAACGAAACGCGTTTTTCCCGTTTCCACCGCGGCAATCGCAGCCTTTGCGAGTTCCCCCGCATTGCAAAACCACTGAGTGGTCAGACGCGGCTCGATGGGTACGCCGGAGCGATCTCCGTGCGGGACTTGGTGGACATGCGGCTCAATTTTCTCAAGCAAACCAAGCCGTTCAAGAGCATCGACAATCGCGCGGCGTGCGGCAAAGCGGTCCTGCCCCGCGAGGGCATGCACCGTTTCCGGCTCGGCGATCCCCGGAATCGCAATGAGTTCGCTGGAAATTTCCGAAATATCGACGCGGGCCTGCGGGTCGAGCACCGAAGGCATTGGCAAGTGGTGTCTCACGCCAACGGCAAAGTCGTTAAAATCATGAGCCGGGGTTATTTTTACCGCGCCGGTCCCTTTTTCAGGATCGGAATGAGGGTCGGCGATGATGGGGATGGATTTTCCAACCAGCGGCAAGATCGCCAGACGCCCCACGAGATCCGCATAACGCGCATCCTCGGGGTGAACGGCAACGGCAACGTCGCCGAGCATCGTTTCCGGACGCGTAGTCGCCACCACGATGAACCGTTCCGGGGTGTCGGCAATCGGGTAGCGAATATACCAGAGATGGCCCTTGACCTCTCGATTCTCCACTTCCAGATCGGAGATCGCGGATTGAAGCTTGGGGTCCCAATTGACCAAGCGCCGATCGCGATAGATGAGGCCTTCGCGATACAAACGAACGAATACCTCGCGCACCGCACGCGAAAGCCCAGGGTCCATGGTGAAGCGTTCGCGCGCCCAGTCCAATGAGGCACCCAGCCGTCGCAACTGACGCGTAATCGACCCGCCCGATTCCTCTTTCCAACGCCACACTCGAGCCAGAAATGCTTCGCGTCCGAGGGTTTGCCGGCTTTGTCCTTCCGCCGCCAAAAGCCGTTCCACCACCATTTGCGTGGCAATGCCGGCATGATCTGTTCCGGGTTGCCAGAGCGCGTCGTAGCCCTGCATGCGTCGCCAGCGGATCAATACATCCTGTAAGGTAAAGGTCAGTGCATGACCCATGTGCAGGCTGCCTGTGACGTTTGGCGGCGGGATCATAATGGTGAAGGGTTTCGCGCGAGAGTTCGGCCGTGCCGCAAACGCGCCGGCTTTTTCCCATCCTTCGTAGAGGCGCTGTTCAAATTCGGCTGGCGAGTAGTTTTTCTCTAACATGGAACCTATTGTTGGAATTTCTTCTTCGTTCGCCGGCAAGCTTGCGCAGGCGGCTAGCGTGGAAAAACGCGGATATGCTGATCAATCAGGGCAGCGTGCGGCTGACAACCCGCTCAATCTCAGCCTGGACCAAACGCTCCACCAAGGACGGCAGATGCTGATTGAGCCATTCCTTCAGTAACGGGCGCAGCTCGGCACGAACCAAATCTTCGATCGTCGGACCTTCGCGGTGAGTTTGGGTAAAACGTTCACGGGCAAGCGTGCGCATCAGACTGACAATCGAGGCCGCCGTCTCTTCCGCAGTCATTGGTGTAATCAGGCCTGAATCAGCTTCTGGTGAAGACACGGAGCTCGCTGCTTCCGGCCGTTTTTCTGGCTTCTCTGGCAGAGCGCGCTCTGTCTCTGATGCGGGCTCACCCCCGCTTTGCTGACTAGGCTCCGATTGCGACATGACCATCATCGACTCGTCAAGTTCAAGAATATCTTCTCGTTCGACCGACTGCGGCTGTGATGCGGCAGGCTCTTCCTCGCTTAAAATCCGCCGGATTGAGGCAAGGATGTCCTCCATGGAGAGTTCCGGGCCTTCAGCCGGTTTCGTTGGTTCGGGGCTACTCATACTGTGCCTACTGTGCCCAATCCTTGCTTGGCAAACGCTCAACGGCCAGGCTGGTCGGTTGCGTAATCGCCTGTGCCGAACCAGCGCGAGCGCACGGCGTTATAATAAGCGGTTTCATCGTAAAGTGGCACAGGCAAAGCAAGATCCCTCGCCGTGAGCCGGCCGACGGCGGCTGCCAGATTGTATGAACTATTGACCAGTGTCGCGAGGTCCTGCACCAACGTCACCTCAGAGGTCAGCAATTGCTGCGTCGTGATCAAGACATCCAGAATGGTGCGGCTGCCCACCAAAGCCTCGCGTTGAATTCCTTCCAAGGCGATTTCATTGGCACGCACGGAAGCACGGTCGCTTTCCACCGCAGCACGCGCCGCCATTAAGGTCTGCCAGGCCGCAGTTGCCTGCTGCACTGCCACGCGGCGGGCATTATCCAGCGCTTTGCGCGCCGCTTGCTCGCTTTGTCGCGCGGCCCGAATCGCCGCATATTCCGAACCGCCTTGATAAATGGGCAAATTCAGGTTCGCCGTCAGCGTCCCCCCGCGGCTGTAAGATTGTGGAAAGGACTGGTTGTTGATGCTGAAGCCTTGGGCTTGCACGTTGATGGAAGGCATCAGCGCGGCATAAGCGGCATCCAAAGCATCCTTGGCAGTGGCATCATCGAACAAGGCCGCGACCACAGTGGGATTATTGGCTGCCGCAAGCCGATTGGCGGCATCGTTTGTTTTCACAGGCAATTTCAGCGGTTGCGGTTCAATCAGGTTCGCCGGCTCTTCGCCGATCACTTGCCGATAGGTGGCGCGAGCGGTTTCCAAATTGCCTTCTGCTGTTTCCCGCTGCGAGCGCGCGGCTGCCAGCGCCGCCTCGGCTTGCGCGACATCGGTGCGGGTAAGTTCGCCCACGCGGAAACGATCGGTGGTGGCCTCAAGCTGTTTGGTGAGAACCAGCTCGTTATTGATATTCAGCTGCAAGATTTGTTGCGCCGCGATCACACCCACATAAGCGCTGACGGCCTGCTGAAAAACCTGCTGTTCCGTCGCGATCAAACGCGCCCGCTCCGCCATGACCTGGTTTTTTGCCTGTGCGACCTGCGCATGCACCTTGCCGCCGGTATAAATCGGCTGGGTAATCGTCAGCTGGCCGAGATTAAATCCGCGTTGCGCCGCAATCACCGGCGGAGCAAAGAAGAAAAATGTGCCTGCCGCAAAGCCTGCTTGGCCATTGCCGATGATGGTCGGGTGCCAACCTGCCAGGGCGGTCGGCACATTTTCATCGATCGAGCGTAAATGCGCCCGCTCCTGCAACAGAACAGGATTGTTCGAATAGGCAGCTGCGAGCGCATGCTGCAAGGTAACCTGTTGGCCTGCCCGCGGTTTTGCTGATTGGGCGACCTGCGCCGTTATCTGTTGGGGTATCTTTTGGGGGGCTTGCGGCAGAGTTTGCTGAGCGAGAGCCGACCCTGCGGACCACGCCAACACCCCTCCTATGAAAAGCGCGCTCCACCTTTGCATGCCTCTCGATCCTCCGGAATCCTCCTTCCTGGGTGCGTTGCTTTCGCCAGGGCGGAAGTCTTCACTTTGTTTTGCCACAGGCGCGTTCGCACGCCAACCCTTGGGCAGTGGAGAATAGATCAAGAAGGGGTGTGGCTGAAACTAAAATACGAAATGCTGCTTTGGCTGAAATTGGGGCAGATAGGGGGTTGCGCAGTCGAACATCGGTCGTGCCGCAATGCCTTCCACGGTCGCTTCCGCCAATATACCGCGGCCGATGCGTTCGGCCGGCCGTCTCAGCACGGTGACCAACCGGCCGCGCTCCAGGCGGAGCTGGCCGGCAATGGTGCTCGGCACTTCTGCGACTGCCCCTTCAATCAGGATCACATCCCAAGGCGCACCGCTTGGCCAGCCCTCGGCGAGCGGGCCGTGGACCACACGCACCGAGGGCGCATGGATGGCAAGCACAGCGCGCGCACGCGCAAGCAGATCGGGATTTTCCTCCAGAGCCGTCACGTTCGCGCCACAGGCGGCCAAGACCGCAGCTCCGTAGCCGACTCCGGCGCCGACCACCAACGCGCACTCACCCGCTTTTGGAGCGGCAAGCTGCACCAGCCGCGCGAGGACCAGCGGCTCCATCAAAAAGCGACCGTTGCCGAGCGGGACATCTTCGTCAATGTAAGCAAAGGAGGCGAGCTCAGGCGGCAGAAAATCTTCCCGCGGGAGTGTGCGCATGGCCTCCAGGATGCGCTGATCGGTAACCTTGTTCGGCCGCAATTGCCCGTCTATCATACGTTGGCGGGCATCGCTAAAATCCGGGGCGAAAACATCCATCCGTCGAGTTCCATGCGAGACCGAGGTTGATCGAGCCAACCGCCTTATAGAGGGCATCGCGACGGAAGCAAAGCATGCCCGAAAAGGTGGGGTTGCGTTCATGGGGTCGCGCAGAATGAACGGGGGGCGATCTTTCTGGCGCCTCTGCAGCGACGGAAATGCGCGCCTGCCAAAATGGCTTGCCTAAATTCTGGGCCGGGTTAGCACAGCGGTAGTGCAGCGGTTTTGTAAACCGAAGGTCGGGGGTTCAAATCCCTCACCCGGCATCGATAAAATCAAAGAGATAGGCCGAAATTTAGGGCTTGGCGCGGTTTGCGGAAGCCCCGCGCACGATCTAGAATTTTCCGCTCCCGTTTCGTTCAAAGAGAGATCATGACCATTCTGCCTCCCGACCACCCGCTCCCCGGCGTGCCGCTCATCGAAAGTCCCTTCTTTGCCAACCTCTTCGCCGATGCCGATCCCGAGCTCACGGCACTCGCCACGGCGCTGGTGCGCGATGGTTTTGCGGTGATCGACTTCCCTGATCGCGAGATCGCCACCCGCGCCGAACGCATCAAGCGCGCACTTGCCCCGCGTTTCGACATGGCGGGTTTCAGAGCGGGGCGGGAGCACTCGCTCCGCCTGCAGGATGCCTGGCAGTTCGAGGCGGATGTGCGGGCCATCGCTTGCAATTCGCAGATCCTCCATCTTCTCTCTCGGCTTTACCGCCGCCGCGCCTTTCCATTTCAAACCCTCAACTTTCCCTTCGGCTCGCAGCAACGCGCGCATAGCGACAGCGTGCATTTCAGTTCGTATCCTGAACGATGGATGTGCGGGGTCTGGGTCGCCCTCGAGGAGATCAGCGAAGACAACGGCCCGCTCGTCTATTATCCGGCAAGCCATCGTCTGCCCGTGCTGGATAACGCCGCGCTCGGCATTGATCCTGCAAGCCTCGTCAGCGTCTACGACCGCTACCCCCTCTTCGAGGATACCTGGGAGAGAATGATCGCCGCACTCGATCTCAAACCGCGTCGCTTTCATGCCCGCATGGGCCAAGCACTGATCTGGACGGCCAATCTGCTGCATGGCGGAGAGCCGCATAAAAACCGCAACCGCACCCGCTGGAGCCAGGTGACGCATTACTTCTTCGAGGGCTGCGGCTACTATACGCCGCTTGGCTCCGACCTCTTCCGCGGCACCATTTTGCTCCGCGAGCCCTTCGACATCACCACCGGGAGGACGGTGAAGGGGACGATGTTCCCCAAAGCCGATTCCGCGTCTGCCCTGCTGTTCTCTTCCGCCCGCAAGATCGCCCGGAGGCTGGGCCTCATCCGCACCTGCCGCCGCGTCTGAATGCACGGCATGGCTCGTCGGGTCTCTCTTCTTCAGGATGCTGCCCAAGCGGCATCCTGAAGCACAAAGCTCGCAGAGATTTGACCGTTCCAAGACTCGGCCCGCAGCTGGCCGGCAAGATGCAAGCGCGGGCCGGTTGGTCCGTGCAGCAAGTGCTCCGCGAGCGGGCTTTCCTGCGCCCGAAACAACATCACCTTCAGACGCGGCCCGCCGCCTTCGCCTTCCACGAAGGCGCGTATGGTGCTGCCCTGCTGCCCCACCCTGTCCGCTCGGACAACCCGCGCATGCGGGATCGCAAACACCGGCTCATCATTGCCCACGCCGAACGGCGCCAAACGGGCAAGGGTCTCACCCAGCGCGGCATCGGCGCTTGCCACCGCAAGCGGACTTTCAATCGTGAGGTCGGAGGCCGATGGCAGGTGTCTTGCCGTGGCCAGCTGCTCGTTCAAGAACGCGTGGAAATCGGCAACATTCTGGGCCGCCAAGGAAAATCCGGCGGCCATGGCGTGCCCGCCCCCGACCGCGAGAAGGCCCGCTTTTCGGGCTGCGAGCACGGCGGCTCCCAAATCGAGGCCGGGTACCGAACGACCCGAACCCTTGGCAACCCCCTCGACAATCCCCGCCACGCACGAAGGCCGATTGAACCGCTCCTTCAACCGCCCTGCCACAATCCCCACCACGCCGGGGTGCCAAGCCGGCGCCGCCACGAACAGCACGGCATTTCCGTCGGCGATTTGGCGTTCTGCCGCCTCGGTGGCCGCCGCGAGCACCGAAGCCTCCACGTGCTGGCGTTGGCGGTTCAACGAGTCCAACAACGCCGCAAGACCTTGCGCTTCGGCCGGATCTTCGCAAAGCAACAGGCGAAGCCCCAAATCCGCCTCCGCAATTCGGCCGGCGGCATTGATCCGCGGGCCCAGCACGAAGCCGCATGTGAAAGCCGAGGGCGGATCGGTCACTTGCGCGACGTGCAGCAATGCGGCCAGTCCGGGCCGTTCGCGGCGCGCCATCACTTTCAACCCTTGCGCCACCAATGCCCGATTGAGCCCGGACAGCGGCACGATGTCGCAGACGGTGGCGAGCGCCACCAAATCAAGCGCAGCGAGCAGATCAGGCTCGGCGCGCATGGCGAAAAACCCGCTGCGGCGCAGACATCGCGTTGTTGCCACCGCGGCCAGAAACGTTATTCCGGCCGCACAGACATGGCCCAGGCCGGAACGGTCATCAGGCCGGTTCGGATTGACCGTCAGGATATCGGGAAGCGCCGGTGCGGCCGTCTGGTGATGGTCCAGAACAATGACATCCGCTTTGCCGGCGACGCTGGCAAACACCTCGCCCGCCGCGGTTCCGCAATCAACGCAAATGATCAGGCGCGCTCCTCGTCTGACAAGGCTTTCCAGGGCCGCCGCGTTGGGGCCGTAGCCCTCGTTCAGCCGATTCGGCACGTAGGGAATGACTTCGCAGCCAAGTCCTCGCAGAAACTGCGTCATCAACGCCGCGCTGCACGCGCCGTCGACGTCATAGTCGCCAAAGATCGCCACACGCTCCCCCCGGCGCACCGCGGTGGCAAGGCGCTCTGCAGCCTGGTCCATGTCGTGAAGCACCGAGGGGTTCGGCAGCAGGGCGCGCAGCGTCGGCTCGAGAAAATCGGCGGCTTCCTCTACGCCGATGCCGCGCAACGCAAGCAGCCGGCCGAGAATTTCCGGCACGCCCAGACGCTGGGCGATGTTCAGCCCCGTGCGTTCCGACGCTGGGCTTGTTGCCGTGCGCCAACGCCATCGGCGGCCGGAGAGGCTCTGCGAAACTCCGAAAACCAGGCCCGAGTCGGGCATGTATGGGCGGCTAGACACGTGCCCAGGTTTTGGTCGCGAAATTGTGATGCGCTTCAATATAACGCACGGTGCCGGACTTGCTGCGCATCACGACCGAATGGGTAATCGCGCCCGAGCCGAACCAACGCACCCCTCGCAAAATCGGCCCCGAGGTAACGCCCGTGGCCGCAAACACCACGTCGCCTTTGGCCATTTCCCACGCGGTATAGACGTGGTTGGGGTCACTGATCCCCATGGAACGGGCGCGGGCCACTTGGGTTTCGTTCTCGAACAGCAGCCTTCCCTCCATTTGTCCGCCGATACAGCGCAAAGCCGCCGCCGCAAGCACCCCTTCCGGCGCGCCGCCGATGCCGAGATACATATCCACCCCGCTGTCCGGCTGGGCGGTGGCGATCACCCCGGCCACGTCCCCATCGCCGATCAGCATGATGCGTGCCCCGGCCTCTCGGCATTTGGCGATAATTTCGGTATGCCGGTCGCGTTCCAGGATGCAGACGACCAAATCGGAAATGTCGCGTTTCTTGGCAAGCGCAAGATTCTTCAGGTTTTCTGCAACCGGGGCATCCAGGCTTACCACCCCTTCCGGCAAACCGCCGCCGACGGCAATTTTGTCCATATAGATGTCGGGCGCGTGCAGGAAGTTGCCAGCCTCTGCCAGTGCCACCACCGCGAGCGCATTGGGTGCGCCTTTCGCCACAATATTGGTGCCTTCGAGAGGATCCACAGCAATATCCATTGCCGGCCCGCCTTGCCCCACCTTCTCGCCGATATAGAGCATAGGCGCTTCGTCCATTTCGCCTTCGCCGATCACAACGGTGCCGTCGATGGCAACCGAATCGAATGCGCGCCGCATGGCTTCCACGGCTGCCCCGTCGGCTTCGTGCTTCCGCCCGCGCCCCATCCAGCGGGATGCAGCAAGGGCGGCGGCTTCGGTCACGCGCACAAGCTCCAGTGCCAAGTTCCGATCGACATTGATCCCTGCATAGGTCCCCATCGTTTTCTCCCTTTTTGTTATGCCGGCTCGATGCGGATCAGCGTGGGCGCTTCCAAGACGACATCCAAGGCGGCAATACGGGCAAGCGCCGCGCGCATCGCCGCTTCGTTCGTTTCATGCGTGACGAGCACGACCGGAACCGCCTCGCCGGGGCTCCGCCCGCGTTGCAGCATGGACTCCAACGAGATGTTGAGATCCCGGAGCACCGCCGTGACATCGGCGATCACGCCGGCGCGATCAACCACCATCAGCCGCAAATAGTAAGCGCCGATATGTGCGCTCATCGGCACCGAAGGGCGATGATTTAACGCGGAACTCGCCGCACCCCACACCGGCACCAGCCGTCCGCGGGCAATATCGATCAGATCCGCAACCACCGCCGAAGCGGTGGGACCGGCTCCGGCGCCGCGACCTTCCAGAATGATCGGGCCGACAAAGTTGCCTTCTGCGACAATCGCATTGAAAACGCCGTCGATATGCGCAAGCGCGGAGGTTGCGGGAATCATGCACGGGTGCACGCGCGCTTCGATTCCCCCTTCGTGCTCGCGGGCGATGCCCAGCAGCTTGATGCGATAGCCGAGCTCGCCGGCAAAGGCGATGTCGAGCGCAGAAATGTGACGTATCCCTTCCACATGCACAGCCTCGAAAGCAACCGGCCGGCCGAAGGCGATGGCAGCCAATATGGCAAGCTTGTGCGCGGCGTCGATGCCGTCGATATCGAGGGTCGGGTCGGCTTCCGCGTAACCCAGGCGTTGGGCTTCGGCCAGCACTTCGGCAAATTCGCGCCCTCGCTCGCCCATGACCGTCAGAATATAGTTGCAGGTGCCGTTCAAAATTCCGGCCACACGATGAATGCGATTGGCAGCAAGCCCTTCCCGCAGCGCTTTGATGACCGGAATGCCGCCGGCGACCGCTGCCTCGAACGCAAGCGCCGCGCCGCAGTGCTCGGCAAGTTCGGCAAGTGCAGCCCCATGCACGGCAAGCAACGCTTTGTTCGCCGTCACCACCGGTTTGCCCATCCTCAGTGCTGCTTCCACTAAGGTTTTCGCGGGCTCCCCCATGCCGCCGATCAGCTCTACCACAACGTCGACTTGCGGATCCGAGGCCAGGGCGACCGGATCATCGTACCAGCGGAGCCCTGCCAGGGAGACGCCCCGATCCCGGTTGCGGTCGCGCGCGGAAACGGCAGTGACCGCAAGCGGCCTTCCGGCCCGGGCGGCAACAATATCCGCATTCTCCCGCAGCAGCTGCAGCACGCCGGTTCCGACTGTGCCAAGCCCGGCCAAGGCTATGCAAAGCGGTCGCATCAGGCGTTTACGACCTGCTGGGGCGGAACCTCGTCCGCTTGTTGCAAGCTCGAGCCGGTTTGCAAGAAACCCCGTATGTTGCGGATCGCCTGGCGCAAGCGGTGCGTATTTTCCACCAATGCGATACGCACATACCCCTCACCGTGTTCGCCGAAACCGATGCCCGGCGCAACCGCGACTTTCGCCCGTGCCAGCAAGAGCTTGCTGAAGGCGACACTGCCCATATGCGCGTAAGCGGGCGGGATCGGCGCCCAGGCGAACATAGAGGCCTCCGGCGAAGGCACTTGCCAGCCTGCCGTCGCCAGGCCGCGGATCAGCACGTCGCGACGTTCGCGATAGAGCTTGCGCAATTCCTCTACGCAGTCCTGCGGGCCGTTCAACGCCGCCACGGCGGCGACTTGGATCGGGGTAAAGGCGCCATAATCGAGATACGATTTGATCCGCGCGAGCGCTGCAACCAGCCGTGGGTTGCCGGCAGCAAAGCCAACCCGCCAGCCGGGCATGGAATATGTCTTTGAGAGGCTGGTAAATTCCACGGCCACATCTTTTGCCCCCGGCACCTGCAAAATGGACGGCGGAACGCGCGTGCCGAAATAGATTTCCGCGTAAGCCAGGTCCGAGAGCACCCAAATTTCATGCCGTCGCGCAAAAGCCACGATTTCCCGGTAGAAATCGAGGTCAGCCAAATACGCGGTGGGATTGGAAGGGAAATTCACCACCAGCGCCGTCGGTTTCGGAACCGAATGGCGCACCGCTCGGTCCAGCGCGCGGAGCATTTCCTCATCAGGCGTTGCGGGAATGCTCCTGACCGCGGCCCCGGCAATAATAAAGCCGAATTGGTGGATGGGGTAGGACGGATTCGGCACCAGAATCGTATCGCCGGGGCTTGTGATCGCAGCGGCCAGATTGGCAAGCCCTTCCTTGGAGCCAAGCGTGACCACGACCTCGGTTTCCGGATCGAGCCCCACACCAAAGCGGCGTTGATAGTATCCGGCAAGCGCACGGCGCAACCCTGGAATGCCCTTGCTGACGGAATAACGATGGGTGCGCGGATCCTGCACCGCTTCGATCAGTTTGGCCACAATGTGCGGCGGCGTGGGGCTGTCAGGGTTGCCCATGCCAAGATCGATGATGTCTTCGCCTGCCGCGCGGGCACGCGCCTTGGCTTGATTGACTTCGGCAAAGACGTAAGGGGGCAGGCGGCGGATACGATGAAATTCTTCGGGCATGGCGCGATATATAAATGGAGGCATTAGTTGAGAAGCCGCACGGCGGCGCCATGACCTGCCGGTTCGGCCTCCATCCGAATGGCGTCCATAGGCACCCCGTTCTTGGTCAGCGCCGCAGCAACAGCGCGAGCACGTTCCAACGCAAGTTTCACGGCGGCTTGCTGGGCTTCCGGAGTATCCGTCTCGGCATCTCCGTAACCGATGACGAGAACAGAATGCCCGGCTCTCCGCGCCGCGAACTTTTGCAGATCTGCATCAGCCGAATTCGGCAATACCGCAGACCCGATCGGGAAGGCAACCGCAACCGGTTTGGTTTCGCTCTCTGAAAGCGCCGGGAGCGTTGGCGCAACCTTCGGCGCCTTCGGAGGTGGCGTTGGCGCGGTTGGCGCGCCGGAGATCTCGGGAAGCTGCGGGGGTGGGGGCGGCGCCTGGGGAATTTCCGGGGGCCCTGCTTCCGCCTGCGTTGCTTGCGGCGGGCCGGCGGTGGGTGTAGCGCCCACTGCGCTCGGCTTGCTTTGCGGCGCCGCTTGTTGCGCCAGCGGCGCCTGCGAGACATTCATGCGCGGCGCGGGCTTCACCTTCGGCGGGGATGCAGAGCCGACCTGCTCCTGAGCCGGCGGAGCCGACGGAGCCGGGGGGGCGGTTGCGGCTTGCAGGGTGGCGGACGCCGTCTGTTCGGACGGTGGCGGCGGGGGTACAGCGCCTCCGAACAAGCTCGGTGAGGCCGACGGCAAGGAAGGGTCGGTCAATGGCACTTTTGCCGCTTCATATTGGGCATTGGCGCGGTCGGCGAGCAAAGCTTGGGCAATCTTCTGCCGCGTTGCGGCATCAGGCATTTCCGGCTTTGGCGGCACTTGGGCCAAATTCGGATAGGGTTGGTCGATATTCGGCGGTGGCGGCCGGTCTACCGGCGGCGGTCCACCTTGCAGGCCGCGCACCCATTGCACCGGATCCAGCCCGCACGCCACAAGCGGCAGAGCTGCAAGAAACGCGGCGACCAGCGCACCCAATCGCCAGCGCCTAAGCAGACTTGCAAGAATTGGCAATCTCTCCCCACATAGCGTCATGCTCTTCGTATTCTACCTAATTTCATCGCAATCATGTAGCGCGAACCCTCGGTTTAGGGAAAGGAAGCAGTATGGCTGACCAAAACCAGGCCCCGCCCCCAGAAGGCCAGCCATTTCGTCTGGCTGATCCAGGTGAGATTAGCCGCACGATGGCGAGTATCGCGCAACGTTCGCAAAGAATCGTGCAGGAGTGGTTGAAGCGCCAAGCCGATGAGCCGTTGCACCCGGATCCGTTGAATGTTGCCAGCGCCTTTTTGGAAATGACCGCACGGCTGATGGCGGATCCGATGCGGCTGATGAAAGCCCAGCTCGGCTTTTGGCAAGATTATATGACTCTCTGGCAAAATACCACGCGGCGCATTTTGGGGATGCCGGCCAAACCGGTGATCGAGCCGGCGCCGGGGGATAAGCGCTTTAAGCATGAGGATTGGAATGCCAACGAGATCTTCGATTTTATCAAGCAGTCATATCTGCTTTCCGCGCGCTTCGTGCAAGACGTGGTCAAGCAGGTAGACGGGCTTTCGCCCGAGACGGCTCGCAAGGTCGATTTTTATGCGCGTCAGTTCGTTGATGCGATGAGCCCGAGCAATTTTCTTTTGACCAATCCGGAAGTTCTCCGCAAAACGGTGGAAACCGGCGGCGAAAACCTCTTGCGCGGGCTCAACAATTTGCTTGCCGACCTCGAACGCGGGCGCGGCCGGCTGCACATTAAAATGACCGATCAAGAGGCATTCAAAGTAGGCGAAAACATCGCTATTACGCCCGGAAACGTGATCCACCAGAACGATCTGCGCCAGCTCATTCAATACGAGCCCGCCACCAAAACGGTGCTGAAGCGCCCGCTGCTGATCATTCCGCCTTGGATCAATAAATATTACATTCTCGATCTTCGGCCGAAGAACAGCTTCATCCGTTGGGCGGTGGAGCAGGGGCATACCGTATTTGTGGCCAGTTGGGTCAATCCCGATGAAAAGCTCGCGGAGAAGGGCTTTGATGACTATCTTCGCGAAGGCGTGCTGGAAAGCCTGGACGCCATCGAGGCGGCAACCGGCGAGCGGGAGGTGAATGCGATCGGCTACTGCCTCGGCGGCACTTTGCTCGGCTGCGCTTTGGCCTATTTGGCCGCCAAAAAAGACGAACGGATCAAATCCGGGACATTTTTCGTCTCGATGCTGGATTTCCGCGAATCCGGCGAGATTAACGTCTTCATCGACGAAGAACAGCTCGCTGCCCTGGAACAGAAGATGAGCCGCCGCGGCTATCTGGAAGGCAGCGAGATGGCGACCACGTTCAATATGCTGCGCGCCAATGATCTTATTTGGTCGTTTGTGGTGAACAACTATTTGCTCGGAAACGAGCCGTTCCCCTTCGATCTGCTTTATTGGAATTCCGATTCCACCCGTATGCCGGCGCGCATGCATAGCTTTTACCTGCGCAACATGTACCGAGAAAATCGCTTGGTTGTACCAGGGGGGATCAGTCTGCTCGGTGAGCCTATCGATCTGACACGGATTACCGTTCCGGCCTATTTCCTCTCCTGCCGCGAAGACCATATTGCGCCGTGGCGCACGACTTATTACGGCGCGCAGCTGCTGCGCGGCCCGACCCGCTTCGTGCTCGCAGCCTCCGGACACATTGCCGGGGTTGTGAACCCGCCAAGTTCGGGCAAATATCATCATTGGATCAATCCCGAATTGCCCGCCACGCCTGAAGAATGGCTTGCCGGCGCAACCGAGATTGCAGGCTCATGGTGGCCGGATTGGCACCGCTGGGTAACCAATCTTGATCCTACCGAAGTAAAAGCGCGCGTGCCCGGAGAGGGTAAGCTCAAGCCCATTGAAGATGCACCAGGAAGCTATGTGCGCGTGCAATTGACCTAGTAAGAGAACACAATGTCGAGCGAACCAACGCAAACGATGACAGCCGTACAAATCGAAAAGGTTGTTGGGCCTGCCATTGGCCCATTGCTTCCCGAGATCGCGCAACTGCGCGTGCGTGTTTTCCGGGAATGGCCTTATCTCTATGACGGTGATTTCGACTACGAACAGAGGTATTTACAGCGTTATCTGCAAAGTGCCGGCGCGGCCGTTATCATTGCGCGGGATGGAAAACGCATTGTCGGCGCCTCCACCTGTTTGCCGATGCGCGATGAATCCGCCGAAATTTCCGAACCGTTCCGCATGAGGGGGTGGGATCTCAACCAGTTTTTTTATTTCGGCGAATCCGTGCTGTTGCCGGAATATCGCGGCCGCGGCATCGGCGTTGCGTTCTTTGAAGCGCGCGAGGCACATGCCAAGTCTTTCCCCGGCATCGAATATAGCTGCTTTTGCGCCGTGCAACGGCCAAGCAACCACAAACTCCGCCCGGCCGGCTATGTTCCTCTTGATGCGTTTTGGCGCAAACGCGGCTATACTTTCTACCCCGATCTTGTCTGCCGCCTTTCCTGGAAGGACATTGACGAAGAGCACGAAACCGAAAAGCCGCTTGCGTTTTGGCTGAAGTCTTTGCATGGAAAGCCGCTCCCGTGACTGCTTTACGCATTGCGCTTGCGCAATATCCTATCGAACGCGTTGGCGGGGTTGACGGGTTTGCAAAGAAACTGCGCGGTTTGGCGGCCGAGGCCGCGGCAATGGGGGCGCAATGGCTGGTCTTGCCGGAATACGCCGCAACCGAGGTTGCCGTTAGCCTTGTCTCTGTCCCGGACGTGATGGCCGAGCGCGAGGCCATGGTCGCCCATGCCGAAGCCTTGCTGGAAATTATGCGGAATGTTGCGCAAGAGTTCAAACTTTGGCTTTTGGGCGGCAGCTTGTTGATTCGAGAGAACAACGAAATTTACAACCGCGCTCCGCTGATTGCGGCCGATGGTCGCGTTGCCTTTCAAGACAAACGCACGCGCACCCGTTTCGAACGCGAAGAAATGCGCCTGACGGGGGGCAATAATCCTTCGGTTTTCCTGACCCCATGGGGTATCATCGGTGTCGCTGTCTGTTACGATGTCGAGTTCCCCCAACTCGTGCGCGCGCAAACGGAAAAAGGCGCATGGCTTGTTCTTGTGCCGACCTGCACCGAAACTCTGCGCGGGTTCAATCGTGTCCGTCTTTCCGCCCGCGCCCGCGCCCTGGAAAATCAATGTTACGTGGCCATAACGCCGACCGTCGGCGATGCGCCCTGGTCTGCCGTGTTGGACCGCAATCGCGGCTACGCTGCTGTTTTCGGCCCGGTGGACACCGGCTTTCCCGAAGACGGGCTGTTATCGCGCGGTGCCATGGATGAGCCGGGGCTCGTCTTCGTCACGCTCGACCCCGAACGGCTGAAGCTTGCGCGGGAGGGCGGAGCGGTCAGCAACTTTGCCGACTGGCCACCCCAACCGCCGCCTGCGCCGCTCGTTACCCCGGCATGACGCTGATCTATTTGCTTGCCGGCGAGCCGAGCGGGGATACGCTCGGGGCGCGCCTGATGGCGGCTTTGCGCAAAGCCCGCCCGGAGCTTCGGTTTGCCGGCGTGGGTGGGCCGCAAATGGCCGCCGAGGGCCTTACCAGCCTTTTCGCCATGCAGGATTTGGCCGTGATGGGGCTGATGGAGGTGCTGCCGCGCCTGCGCTTGCTTCGCCACCGCCTGCACCAAACCATTGCCGATATCCAGGAGCGGCGCCCCGACGTGGTGGTGACGATCGATACGCCCGCCTTCGCGTTACGCCTGCTGAAGGCCATTCGCCCATTCGGCATTCCGCGCGCCCATTACGTTGCGCCCCAGGTTTGGGCTTGGCGGGAGAGCCGCGTGCGACGCTTCCCCGGGCTTTGGGAACGGCTTTTGTGCCTGTTGCCGTTTGAGCCCGATTACTTCGCGGCGCATGGGCTGCCTGCGCGCTTTGTTGGCCATCCTGTGTTGGAATCTGGGGCGGACCGCGGCAATGCCGCACGCTTTCGCGCTCGCCACGGTCTCGCGCAGGAGATTCCGGTGCTTGTGCTGATGGCGGGCAGCCGTCGCAACGAGATTGGGCGGCTCTTGCCCATCTATGCGCGCACGCTTGCGCTGCTTGCGGCAAAGCTTCCGTCTCTGCGTTCGGTCATGCCGGTGCCGCCGCAATTGGCCGCCACCGTGCGCGAGGCCACGCGAAACTGGCCGAGTGCGCCGCTGATCTTCACCGAGCTTGAAGAAAAACACGATGCCTATGCGGCCGCGGCCGCCGCTTTAACCAAATCCGGCACCTCGACCCTCGAGCTCGCGCTTGCCGGCGTGCCGATGGCGGTGACCTATCGTGTCAATGCGTTGAGCGGCGCCATTGCGCGAAGGCTGATTTCGGTGCCCCACGTCGCGATGGTGAATTTGCTTGCAGGGAAGGAGGTTGTGCCGGAATTGCTCCAACAAAATTGCACCCCCGACCGCCTTGCCGCCGCGCTTTGGGAATTGCTGACCAATCCGGCAGCGCAAGCCGCACAACGGGGCGCGTTCCGCGCCGTGGTGCAAAGCTTGCGCCCGGCCGAGGGCATGCCCTCAGAAGCTGCTGCCCGCGCCGTGCTCGAGCTTTTGCAAAAGCCCTGAAGCCTCGGCCAAGGCGCGCGAGGCCGCCATGCTTTCGCTGACCGCGAGGGCTGCGGCCAAAGCCCGCTTCCCGGCCGCAGCATCGACCAGGACAGGCGCACCCTCCAAGACGGAAGCAATAAAGGCGGCATGCTCCGCTTCCAGCGCATCATGCTCGCGCCAACTGCTTTCCTCGATCCGATACCCGCTACTGCCCGGGATCGGCAAGCCGCGCTCGCGGCTGATGAAGATCAATTTGCGGTCGATAAAGTTTACCGACATGTATCCCGCCGGTGCGAACAGCCTCATCTTTCGCTCGGTTTTCAATGAAATACGGCTGGCCGTGATGGTGGCCACGGCACCATTGGCAAAGCGGACGCGCGCATTGGCAATGTCCTCGTGCGGCCCGGCGATCGGCGCGCCGATGGCATCGACGCTGGCGATCGGGGAATCGATCAGCGCCAGCACCAAGTCCAAATCATGGATCATCAGATCCAGAATAACGGAAACGTCCGTGCCGCGCGGCTTGAAGGGGGCGATACGAGTGGCCTCAATATAAAGGGGCCGGCGCATGCGGTTCGCGAGCGCCTGGTATTCGGCCGAGTAGCGCACAAGATGGCCCACTTGCAGCACAAGCTGCCGCTCTCTCGCAAGGGTGGCAAGCCGGTCGGCTTCCGCAAGCGTGGCTGCAATGGGTTTTTCGACGAGCACATGCTTGCCGGCCAGAAGCGCCGCCTCGGCCACGGCGAAATGGGCTTCCGCGGGCGCTGCAATCACCAGCGCCTCGCACGCATCGAGCAGCGCGGGCCAAGAAAAAACCGCGGTGTTGGCTTCCTTGGCCACGGCTTGTGCCCGAGCTTGGTTGGGGTCAAACAACCCAACCAACTGCGCGCGTGGAGCCTTCGCCAGCTTCAGTGCGTGAAAACGCCCGAAATGCCCCGCCCCCGCGAGTCCAATCCGCAAGCTTGGTTGCGCCATCGTCCGACCCCGATCCCGTGTCCGTCCGTCTCCGTGAGAGTTAGCAGCCGAACGCCCAAGCCGGAAGCAGCCAAGGCTTGCATCTCGGCGCCTCGCTCGCCATTCTCCGCCGCGTTCGAGCAAAATGCAGGAGAGCCGATCCCGCCATGCTTTATTTCAGCCCTTTGAAAACTGCCGTGATCTTGGTGGTGTGTTTGCTCGGCGCCCTGTTTTGTCTTCCCAACATCCTGCCCGCACCGGCGCCTTGGTTGCCTTGGCGGCAAATTCATCTCGGGCTGGACCTCAAAGGCGGGAGCTATCTGCTGCTGGAAGTGGATATGAACTCGGTCGTGCGCGAACGGCTCGAAGGTGCCCTGGATACTGTGCGTCAGGCCTTGCGCTCGCAGAATATCGGCTATCAGGGCTTGGCGGCACAACCCGGTTTGAATCGGGTCGTGCTCCGCCTGCGGGATCCTTCGCAGCAAGAAGCCGCGCTCAAGGCGCTGCGCGAGGCATTGGGAATCGGCACCGCGCCGGGCACCGTTTCGGAATTTGAGCTGGCCGCCACTCCCGGCGGCGAAATCACTATTACGCTCTCGCGGGCCGCGCTGAAGGAACGCGCCACCTCGGCTGTCCAGCAATCCATCGATATCGTGCGCCGCCGGATTGATGAGACAGGGGTTGTGGACCCGCAAATCGCGCGCCAGGGGGAATCCAAAATTGTGGTGCAGCTGCCGGGCGTTTCCGACCCCGAGCGGATCAAGCAGTTGCTCGGCAAAACCGCCAAAATGACGTTCCATCTTTTGGACGCAACCGCCGATGTCCACGCGCTGACGCCCCCGCCCGGGGTGGAATTTTTGCCTATGCAGGAGAATCCCGCGCAGAAACTTCCGGTGCGCAAGCGGGTTGAAGTCGACGGGGCGGATCTCACCGATGCCCGTGCTGCGGAAAACCCGCAGACCGGGGAGTGGGTGGTGGATTTTACGTTCAATAGCGCCGGAGCCAGAAAATTTGCTGCGGTCACGCGCAACAATGTGGGGAAGCCGTTCGCCATTGTGCTCGACAACAAAGTGATCAGCGCCCCCGTGATCCGCGAGCCGATTTTGGGCGGCAGAGGGCAGATCAGCGGCCGTTTCGACGCGCGCTCGGCCACCGACCTCGCGCTTCTGCTCCGCGCCGGCGCCTTGCCGGCCCCGCTGACCGTGGTGGAAGAGCGGACCGTGGGGCCGGAGCTGGGCGCGGACTCGATCCGCGCCGGGGCGTTCGCCCTTGCCACCGGGTTTTTGCTGGTGATCGGTTTTATGGGCACCTTCTACGGGCTGTTCGGGTGGTTTGCGAACCTTGCCCTGGTGATGAACCTGATTCTGCTGCTTGGGATACTCTCGCTGCTGCAGGCGACCCTCACATTGCCCGGCATGGCGGGGATTCTGCTCACTCTAGGGATGGCGGTGGACGCAAATATCTTGATCAACGAGCGCATTCGCGAAGAGGTGAAAAACGGGCGCGGCCCCGTCGCGGCTCTGGAAGCGGGGTTTCGCCGCGCGTTCAATACTATTCTTGATAGTAACGCAACCGCGCTTTTGGCCCATGTCATGCTCTTCGTTTTTGGCACCGGCCCGGTGCGCGGTTTTGCGGTGACGATCACCGTCGGTATTGTCACCAGCCTGTTTACGGCAACGATGTTGGCGCGTTTGATGATGGTGCGCTGGTATGCTCGTTTTCGGCCAGCCGCGCTTCCGGTGTGAGATTTGTCATGTTCCTTCGCCCGCTTTTCCGTATGGTTCCCGATGGCACGCGCATCCCGTTCATGCGCGGGCGGATTATGGGCCTTGTGGTTTCGGCCATTCTTTCCACGATTTCGGTGGCGCTGTTCTTTTATCCGGGGCTCAATCTCGGGATTGATTTCAAGGGCGGAATCGTTATCGAGGCGCGAACACCCGGTCCGGCCGATTTCGGCAAGATCCGCGCGGCGCTGGCCGCGCAAAAATTGGAAGCGGGCGTTCAGCGCTTCGGCGGAGAAGATGATGTCTTGATCCGCTTGGAAAGCCAGCCCGATGAAGCCGCAACCCAGAATGCCGCCGACCGCGTGCGCCATGCGCTGGATCAGGCCATGCCGGGAACCAAAGTGCTCCGCGTGGATGCCGTGGGCGCCAGCGTTTCCGCGCAGCTTCTTCACGAGGGCATTTTGGCGCTTGCGATCAGCTTTCTGATGATTCTGGTTTATATCTGGTTCCGCTTTGAGTGGGAATTTGCCGTCGGCGCGGTGGTCACGCTGCTTCTGGATGTCACCAAAACCATAGGGTTTTTGGTGATCACGCGCCTTCCGTTTGATTTCGTGATGGTAGCGGCGATCCTTACCATTATCGGGTATTCGACGAACGACAAAGTGGTGGTGTATGACCGGGTGCGCGAGAATCTCCGCAAATACAAGTCCATGCCGCTTCGTGAGCTGATCGATCTTTCCATCAATGAAACCTTGAACCGAACGCTTGGCACTTCCATGACCGTGTTTTTGGCGAGCCTTCCGCTGGCGCTCTTTGGCGGTGAGTCACTGTCCGGATTCGCCTGGACGATGTTGTTCGGGATTGTGGTCGGCACATCCTCATCGATTTTCATTGCGGCACCGATTTTGCTGTTCCTTGGCGAGCATCGCCTGCGCAAGGATGCATCTGCTGTACGCCCGGCCCGCCAACCTGTGGCGCGGTAACGGAGAGAGTTCATAGGGCAACGCGTGCGCAAGTGCATAACCGTTCTTGCCCACCTGCGCGATTATGCGCCGCAGCGTGGCTTCGTCCGTGACCGTGCGGTCGGTAAGACGCCGTAACTCAGCGCGTTGGAAAAACGCATCCAGTTCTTCGACCGAGAGCCCGGACAACAGCACACGGCCCATCGAGGTGCAGTAGGCCGGCAGCCGGCTGCCGACACTCAGCCCAACCTGCATGATGCGACCGGTGCTGACCCGCGTGACATAGATGATGTCAGTGCCGTGGAGTATCGAAGCGGAACAGGATTCGTTGATCTGCGCTGCCATTTCGGCGAGGACCGGCTGCGCCAGATCGGCCATTTCCATCGAGCTGAAGGGGTTATTACAAACATTCCTTTCCATCAGGTGGATTGCTGCGATGATAAGCTGCCGATGGAGACAGGGGGCTAACTCTTCAGAGGTAAGCTTAAAGCACCGCGAACGGTTTACGAACGCACGCTGTCCAAAGCCATGGCCCGACCGCTCAATTCGGCATCGTCAGCGATATGGTTGCGGTATGTTTCGGGCCCGTACCACACGGCGAAGACGGTGATAACCCCGAGCACAATAATGTAGAGCGAAACCGGCCAGGTACTGCCGCCCGCGGCCGCTACCATCGCCGTGGCGAGGAATGGCGCCGGGCCGCCGGCCGATACGGTCCGATAGGGCGGAGAACAGCGGCACGGAGAGCAGTTGTACAATAAAAGACAGCATCAGCGCATCTAACGCTTGCTGCCGTGGCATGCCGAGCGTCTGGGTCACGTAGGATAAACCGAATACCGGAAACAGATAGCCCAGTCCGTTTTCCGCCATGCGCGCGCCCAGGAGCACGAGAAAGTTGCGCGGCTACCGGCGCAGTACTTCGAGCGCCGGGATGCGCTCCAGTTGACGGCGCGCGACCGCATCCTGAAACACCGGGGTTTCTGTCACGCGCAGGCGCACATATAAGCCACCCAGCACCAGTATGATGCTGGCCAGGAAGGGTAGGCGCCAGCCCCAGGCCATGAAGGCGTTTTGCGGCAACAGCGAGACCAGCGCAAAGGCCCCGGCAGCGAGCAAATTGCCTATGCCGACCGCCATCGGCGCAACGCTGCCCCAGAGGCCGCGCCGGCCTGGCGGTGCGTGCTCGACCAGCAACACGACGGCGCCGCCGTATTCGGCGCCGGCGCCGAAGCCCTGAACGAGCCGCATGAGCACAAGCAAAATCGGCGCCCACGTACCGGCCGTGGCATAGGTGGGGAGGACGCCAATCAGCGTGGTACCCAACCCCACCAAGAGCAAGGTTGCTACCAGTACCGGCTTGCGGCCATGCAGGTCGCCGAGATGGCCGAAGAACAACCCACCGAACGGGCGTGCCAGAAAACCGACACCGAATGTGGCGAAGGCCAGCAACGTACCCGCCAAGGGGTCCGATTTCGGGAAGAACAGCGGCCCGAAAACAAGCGCCGCCGCGGTCCCGTAGATGAAGAAATCGTACCACTCCAGCGCCGAGCCGATGCCCGAGGCAACAATCACCCACGCCGCCGCCCGGCGAGCGGGTTCGGCTGCCAAGCCGTTCATTCCGGTTGTTTCCTCAACCAATGCTCTCGCGCGATCAGGCCGCCGTCTTTCGAAAATAAGTACGCGTGGCGCTGGTTTGGTTCTCATAAATCGAGCCTTGACGCAGCGCAGGCGGCAGCGGCATCCGCACCGGGACCGGAGCCAATCGCGGTTGGATGGTTGGCTTGCCCGCCAGCATGCGGCCGTCAAACTCTGGCAGCGAAGCGACCCCCATGAGCGGCCAGGCATCCGCGGCAGCAACCTCGTACAACAGCAATTTTCGCGGCCGTTCGGATGTGTTTAGCGCCGAGCCGTGCAGCAAGCGCACGTGATGGAACGACATGCTGCCGGCTTTTCCCGTCAGGGGCACCGCGCGCTCGATTTCCGACGCAATTTCGGCCGGGTCCACGGCGCCGCAGAAGCGGCCGTCTTCGCCATGGTGGCTCCATACCGGACCCTGATGCGTGCCGGGAACCACCAGCAGCGGCCCGTTCTCCGGCGTCATGTCATCGAGCATGACGCCGACGGCCAAAAGATCATCGTTGGTGTGCGGATAGAATGCCCAGTCTTGATGCCATTCCACCGGTGATCCGTACCGGGCCGACTTCATGTTCAGCTTCGATCCGTGCAGGCGGATATCGGGGCCGAGCAGCGCTTGCAGCACGGCGATCACTGCGGTCTTTCGGATTGCACGGTCGAATACCGGGTGCACCTTGTGCGGCGCCTTGATGCGGCGCACGCGCGGGGCCTGCTGCGTGTGGCCAGGTTCCAAATCGTAAACATCGGTGTGCGCCTCTACATGTGCGGCGCCAGCAATCAACTCAGCGATGACCCGGTGCATTTCTGCCAGCTCCGCCTCCTCCAGGAGGTCGGGCACAACAATGAACCCATCCCGCCGGTATTGTGCGACCTGTGCATCGCTGATCATTCGTTCACCCTCCCGTATGGCTGTCGATGACAGCGCTATCATTCTTGGATAATGCTAGCGGTGTCATGCAGGATCTTCAAGTCGGTGCGTTACTGGCTATTCTCTCCGCATGTCCAATGTCACTCTTGCCCAGGTTGCGGCCCGCGCGGGCGTTTCGGCGATCACCGCCAGCCGTGCCCTGACCGCGCCGGAAAAGCTGGCGCCGGAGACCCGCGCGCGCGTGCATGCGGCGATGCGCGATCTGGGTTATTTGCCAAACTTGGTTGCCGGAGCGCTTGCTTCCGCGCGCACGCGGTCAGTCGCTGTTTTGGTGCCGACCATTGCCAATTCGATCTTTGCTGATACGGTCGAAGGCGTCTCGGCGGCGCTGGAGCCGCGCGGCTATGCGGTATTGCTGGCACAATCGGGTTATGACCCCGTGCGGGAAGAGCAGGCGCTGACTGCGTTGCTGGCGCGAAGGCCAGAGGCGTTGGTGATGGTCGGGTCCCCAGCGACGGAAGCCGGGATTGCGCTGCTGCGGCGCGCCGGCGTGCGGGTGGTTGAGACCTGGGTATTGCCCAAAGCGCCAATCGACGCAGCTGCCGGTTTTGATAACGGTGCCGTCGGCACTGCGGTAGCGCGGCATTTTGTTGCGCTCGGTCGGCGACGCCTGGCGTATCTGGGTGGCGCGGATGTGCGCGGAATGTTGCGCTTCCGAGGCTTTTGCCGAGCCGCCCGCGCGGTCGGGTTGCGCACGCCGCGCAAGGTGATTGTGCCCACCCCCGGCAGCGCCGATGCCGCCGCAAAGGCGGCCGCGCGCCTTGGCGATGTCGATGCCGTGTTTGCCTCCACTGATGTCTATGCCGTGGGTGCGCTCAGCGCGTTGCGCGAGAGCGGCCGCCGCGTGCCGGAGGATGTGGCGGTGATAGGCCTGGGCGATCTGGAAATCGGCCGACATGCGGTGCCGAAGCTGACGACCATACGAATCGACGGCCGCGCCATCGGCACGGTGGCGGCCGAATTGCTTCTGTCATCCGAGCGCGGGCAGGTCGTGGATCTGGGCTTCGACCTCATCGTGCGGGAAAGCGGCTGAGCGCAACCACAGCCGATACAGGTTTGCTTATGGGCTGCCGCATGCACGTAATCCGCCGCTCGCCGGCGAATGCCCCATCCGCCTTCGCTTACAGTAACCTTTTAGGGGCGCATCGCTCCCCGCGTGTTGACATAGATGGCATAGAGCGAGGTATGGCCGCAGATATACAGCCGATTGTGCTGCGGCCCGCCGAAAGCGACGTTGGCAACCTTTTCAGGCACCCGGATTTTCCCGATCAATTCGCCCGCCGGGGTGACGCATTGCACACCGTCTCCGGCGCTCGTCCAGATATTGCCGTCTACATCGACACGGAAGCCATCGGCGATTCCCGGAGAAATTTCCGCCAGCACTTTTCCGTCACGCAGTCGGCCGTCATCGGTGACGCGAAACGCGCGGATATGGTGCGGCCATTCCGGATTCGGCCAGAACCCTGAATCGGCGATATACAGCAGGCTTTCATCCGGCGAGAAGGCGAGCCCGTTGGGGCGCTTGAAGTCATCGGCCACCACTGTCAGGCTGCCGTCGCGTGGATCGAAGCGATAAACGTTGCAGCTTCCGATCTCGCTTTCGGCCTTGCCCCCCTCATATTCGGCCGAGATGCCGTAGGTGGGATCAGTGAACCAGATCGTATCGTCCGATTTTACCACCACGTCATTGGGGGAATTCAAGCGTTTGCCCTGATAGCGATCGGCGATGACGGTGATCGTGCCGTCATGTTCCGTGCGCGTGACCCGCCGCGTTTGATGCTCGCACGTGATAAGACGTCCTTGCCGGTCGCGCGTGTTGCCGTTGGAGAAGTTGGACGGGGCACGAAAGACGCTGACCGCACCGCTCTCCTCGTCCAAGCGCAGCATGCGGTTGTTGGGCAGATCGCTCGAAATCAGGCAGCGGAGATCGGCGAAATAGACCGGCCCTTCCGCCCAGCGCATTCCCCCATGCAGTTTTTCAAGCCAAACGATCGGTATCGTGTATTGCCGAAAGCGCGGGTCGATGACCTCGAATGCATCTTCCATCGTGGTGTTTCTCCCTTTCGTGGGCCGTCTACGCGTTGTGCTCAACCAACTCGGCGGCTCGGGTTCCGACAGCACGGCGCCATGTTTTCAGCGCGCCGACGCGCCCGCGCCACCCGGGCGGAGGTCTTTCATGGTGCTTACGATCTTCCTCCGGCTGTAGCGGAAGACGAATTGGACGAACTCGATCCCGGGGCGAGGCGCGAGATCGCTTCTGCTTCCACCCCTCACTCGGTCAAAACTTGGCCTTTCTGCATGCCGTACCGTAAGAGGTCGGCAATAAGTCGGCCGGTCCTGCGCCGAGGGGCAAGACGTGTGAGGTCCAACCGCGATCGCTGAGAACAGTTGCAGCCCGTTTTGCCGAGGGCATCGCCATCTGCGGGCACGATCATGACATGATCATGCATGAGACAAATGCTCGGCAAAGGACCGGCAGGGGGCGATGTCTGAACCCTTGCTTATGTTGGACGATGGTTCGGTTGCGGGGCTCGCCTTGCAGCTCTATAAGGGGTTGGAAACGACAGCCGGGGATTGAGGCGTGTTGCTACGGGTGGGTAGGACGCCAAGAAACGCCGTTATCGAGGCAGAATGTTTCGTGTCCATAACGGCATCGGCAAGCTTGGACTGCAGGAAGCCAAGGATGGGGCCGCAAGCCTCAAGCACGGCAAAACGACCATTCCAAACTGTTCCCATGAAAACGGAAGGAAAGGGCCAAACGCAAAAGTTTCACGTGAAACATCCAAGCAAAAACGCAGGAAATAAAAGTTTGACCGCCGTTGCCCTCTCGGGAGATATCCGTGAGCGTCTCGATGCATTTCTTAAGCTTCTGCAACTCTGGAACCAGAGATTCAATCTGGTCAGTCGATCGGACTTGGCTCTGGCCGGAGAGAAGCACGTTGCCGATTCGTTGCAGCTCATGCCGTTTTTGATCGGGCCAGAACATACCGCGCTCGACCTCGGCTCAGGGGCTGGTTTCCCAGGGCTGGTTCTTGCCATCGCTTCCGGTTGGCATTTTCATCTTATTGAGGCAAATCGACGAAAGGCGGCTTTTCTTCGTGAGGCCGCCCGTATCACCGGGGCATCAGTGAGCATTCACCAGGAGCGGATTGAACAAATCCAACTTCCCCCCGTTCCGATCGTCACCGCACGTGCCCTTGCTCCCCTGGACAGGTTGCTCGCGCTCGCCCAACCCTTTTTGGCTCCTCACGGGCATTGTTTGTTTCTGAAGGGTCGCTCGGTTGAAAAGGAGCTCGCGACAGCCCGGCGGAACTGGCACATGAACGTCACCATCACACCCAGCGAAACACTCGCGCATTCTGTCATTTTGCAAATCTCCGAGCTTGCCCGTGCCCCCGCCTGACATTCCCCAAAATTCGAAGGCGAACGGCAATACGATGCCCGCCCACCTCCGGGTGATCGCCATTGCCAACCAGAAGGGCGGGGTCGGCAAAACCACCACGGCCATCAACCTTGGCACGGCACTCGCAGCCGCGGGAGAGCGCGTCTTGCTGATAGATCTCGATCCGCAAGGAAACGCCTCCACGGGTTTGGGCATCCCTCGTGCGGAACGTCAGCGCGGAAGCTATCGTCTGCTCATCGAAGAATGCCAAATCTCCGAGGTCACCCGTCCGACACTGGTTCCCAATCTCTCTTTGGTTCCATCGGAACCGGATTTGGTGGGGGCCGAAGTGGAACTCGTCGGCATGCAACGCCGAGAATTTCGCTTGCGCGAAGCGCTCGTTCCGTTGCGCCGTGAAAGCGGCCAGATTTCCTTCGTTTTGATTGATTGCCCGCCAAGCCTCGGGCTCCTCACTCTGAACGGGCTGGTTGCTGCCGATTCTGCGCTGGTCCCGCTGCAATGCGAATTTTTTGCCCTCGAGGGCATCGCTCACCTGATGCGTACCATCGATCTCGTGCGACGCCGTTTCAATTCCGCTCTCCGTCTCCAAGGTATCGTGCTGACCATGTTTGATAAAAGGAACAATCTTTCCGAACTCGTTGCCGACGATGTCCGCGCAATTTTCGGCCAACAAGTTTATGAGACGGTTATTCCTCGGAATATCCGAGTCTCCGAAGCACCAAGCCACGGGAAACCCATCATGCTCTACGATTTTCGTTCCCCGGGAGCGCAAGCCTATCTTCGCTTGGCGCGGGAACTTCTCCGTCGCGAACGGACCTCTCCAAGGGTCGTTCCATGAGTCCCAAAAGTCCTGAACGCCGCCTTGGACGTGGCCTCGCCGCCCTATTCGGCGAGGTTGAAGAAAGCGCCTCTGATGCTGCCGGCAGCGGGGTGCATCTCATCTCTGTTGCGCTTCTGGATCCCGGGCCGTTTCAGCCACGCTCGGAAACGGATAACGATGCACTCGCCGAGCTCACCGAGTCCATCCGCGCTCACGGCGTTTTACAACCCTTGCTGGTGCGACCATCTCGCTCCTCGCCCGATCGCTATGAAATCATCGCGGGAGAACGTCGCTGGCGAGCCGCGCAAGCGGCGGGGCTGCACGAAGTGCCCGTTTTTATCCGGGAACTGGCCGATGTCGATGCCATGGCCGCGGCCTTGGTCGAAAATCTGCAACGACAGGACCTCAACCCCCTGGAGGAAGCCGAAGGATATCGGCGCCTCATGGTGGAACACGGATTTACCCAAGAAGCGCTGGGCGCGGCGGTTGGGAAATCGCGCAGCCATATCGCGAACACCTTACGCCTGCTCCAGCTTCCGCCATCGGTCAAAGCCGAAGTCAGAAAAGGCACATTGTCCGCAGGCCACGCACGCGCCTTGCTTGCGCATCCTGAGCCGGAAAAGGCGGCATTGCAGGTCATCGCGCGTGGGCTCAATGTCCGCCAAACGGAGGCGCTTGCCTCCCGCAAGGTTGAACAGACCTCAACGAATCCCCGTTCGAGGCAACGCGATCCGGAAACGGCGGCGCTGCAGCACGAGCTCTCGGAACGCTTGGGGTTAAAAGTGGAAATTTTCTTTGACGGGCACGCCGGGCAGATCCGGATCCATTATCGGAACTTGGCACAGCTCGACGGTTTGATCGCGCTGCTTTTGCGTGACGACAAGCCCTCTCCATGACAGGCTTTGCCGGGACACCCCCAATCTCCCAGAACTCTTCCATTGGCCTCTGGAAGAGGGCGGATGTCGTCAGAGAAACAGGCTCGAAATCTTGCCCTGGTGCCGCTGGGGCCAAAAACCCGCTGCGATCGCGGATCCCTCGCGGCCTAGCGGCAGGCTGTCACCATAATCTCAACCAATATGCGCGGATCCGCGAGTTTTGCTTCAACGCACGCGCGGGCCGGTGCTGCACCTTCTGGCAACCAAGCCGACCATACCGCATTCATGGCGTTGCGATTGCCAATATCGCTCAGCCAAATAATGGCTTGTAAAAGCCGCGTTTTGTCGGTGCCGTGAACTTCCAAAAGCCGGTCAATCTCAGCCAACACCTGTTCTGTTTGGCCTTTGATGTCTTGCTTCAGATCTTTCGGCACGACACCCTGCAAAAACACAAAGCCATGATACTCAACCGCTTGTGAGAGAATATCATTCGCGCCGGTTCGCTGAATCTTGCTCACCTCGGGCTCCTCTGCCGAAAAAGTTGAACCGTTATTGTCCTGATCCGGAAGGCGGATTGACTGTCGGTCGAATGGTAAATCCATGCTCGATCAAGCAACGCTGGTAAATGCTCGACTGCGCATAACGCTCCGACAACCCTTGAGTCGGATTGTTGATCAAACCGTTTGAGGAAAGCGGAGCCATTGCTGTGCGCGCGGCAAGAATGTCGTTGTTGTAAACGTCGGCCCGGTTTTGCCGAGCATAGGCCTGGTCTGCCCGTGCGCGACATTCGGCTTCAATCGCGGAGCGGGCTTGCCCTGAGCCCGAAGCGGGGCGGGGCGAGGCGCATCCGGTCAAAACACTGCACGCAATGAAAATGGCAGGGAGGGAGACACCCAAGAGACGTTTGATCATGCAAAAGCTCGGCGCTGGAGGTTGAGAGAACGAGAACCGATGCGGGGCAGAAGACGCGCGCGAAACGGAGCCTCATCAAAACGCGCCTCCGCATTCAAAGGCAAGGCCGCCGCCGCCGCCAGCAAATCCGGGTGCAGAGTCACCCCGTCGGGCGCAAGGTCAAAAAAAGAATCTGCCCAGCGGGCACTGGCCAACAAGTCGACCAACCCAAGCAAACGAAGGCAAAGCGTGAGGCCGTAAGGCGTGTGCAGCCCCGCCAACCGATCGACGGCCGCCGCCCAGCAACACGCATCGGCATCTGCTAAAACCAGACGGAAGACGGAGCCGTCCTGGCGGCAAAAATGCAATCCGCGCGGCAGCCCAGCGCTCTTCGCAAGCGCTGCCACCCGCGCTGCCCGCCAAGCTGCAATCAGGTCTTCACGCGCAACCGGGGGTAGAGCTTCCGGCGGCGAATCGATGATGTAGGCAAGCAAGCCTGTCTCGGTCATATGAACGGCAATGCCAAGCTTTTGCTCAGAACCTGATCGCTGCGCAAAGTTCATGTTGAAACAATGCGCCGGTTTGGCTTCCTACGCCAGACCATCTTCGCGCATCTTCGCCTCAGAGTTGCCCCCGCTTACTCCCAGGGCTATGGAGGGGGCCAGAACTGCCTGCAATTGCGGTTGCTGTTGCCAAGCATCATCCGCTGCCCTTTCAGGGACGATCTTCCGTCGCTATCTCGGGACGCGTTGGGACATCCCTCTTGGATCCTTTGGCAACGACGCGCATTTTGGCCGCATTTCAGGGGTGGGACTGCTCCGGCGTGAAAAGTTGAGGGGAGAAATGACAATGGTGCGCGTCGCGGTTTTGGACGATTGGCAAAATATCGCGCGAGCAAGCGCGGATTGGTCGAAACTCGAGGCGCGGGCAGACGTGGAATTTTTTTCCAAACCTTTCGCGAACGAGCAAGAAGCAGCCGCCGCACTTGCCGAATTCGATATCATCATCGCCATGCGCGAGCGAACCGCGTTCTCGGCCTCGCTGTTGACCCGCTTGCCCAAGCTTCGCATGATCGCGCTCACCGGCATGCGTGCGGCCTCCTTGGACCTCGAAGCCTGCACAAAGCAGGGGATCCTGGTCTGCAACACCGCCGGCGGGCGTTCTCTGATCGCGACTGCCGAGCTTACACTCGGGCTGTTGCTCACCGCAGCGCGACACATCCCGCTCGGAGATCAAGAAATCCGCAACGGCCGCTTCCAGGAGGGGCTCCGACCGGGGATCATCCTGAACGGGCTCACGCTCGGCATCATCGGACTCGGACGCATCGGCACTCTGGTTGCAGGCTACGGAAAGGGACTCGGCATGCGGGTCCTGGCTTGGAGCCCGCATCTGACGGCCGAGCGGGCCCAAGCAGGTGGTGCGGAATACGCCGACAAGCCCACCTTGCTCTCCACTGCCGATGCCGTGAGTATCCATATGCCGCTTTCCCCCACTACCCGCGGATTGCTTGGTCAAGAAGACCTCGCGCGCCTCAAGCCCGGCGCGATTCTGATCAATACCTCGCGCGGGCCGTTGATCGATGAGGCCGCGCTTCTTTCTGCGGTGCAATCGGGGCGGATCATCGCTGCTTTGGACGTCTTCGACCGTGAGCCTCTTCCGCCCGAGCATCCTCTGCGGCGCGCGCCGAACACGGTTCTCACTCCGCATATCGGATATAACGTCGGAGAGGTGTTTTCCGTCTTTTATCGGGAAAGTATCGAAAACGTGCTGGCATTTCTGGACGGCACACCCATTCGGATGTTGAACCCGGAAGTTCAAACCGCGAAGCCCGCTTGACCGCGAGGCCAGTCTGGAGTCCCATAAAACCGAGCAAGCCGAAGAGAACATGGAGGAGGCGATGCGCGCTTGGGCCGTAGTGCAGAACGGAGCCCCTTTGCAGGAAGTTGAGTTTCCAACGCCGGAACCCACCGGCACCCAAGTCCTGTTGGAAACGATGTATTGTGGTGTCTGCCATTCTGATTTGCATATTTGGGAGGGCTATTACGATTTGGGTGGCGGCAAACGCCTCTCGCTCGCGGATCGGGGCGTTCATCTTCCGCTTGCGATGGGCCATGAAATCGTCGGCCGGGTGGTCAAGCTGGGCCCCGAAGCCAAAGGCGTAAAGATCGGGGACATCCGTATCGTTTATCCGTGGGTCGGCTGCGGCGTCTGTGCGCGATGTCTGGCCGAAGAAGACAATATGTGCCTTCAGCCCAAAAGTATCGGCGTTTATCAGAACGGCGGCTACGCAACCCACGTGCTTGCCCCGCATCCGCGGCACCTCGTCGATCCGGGAAATGTCGACCCGGCCGTGGCAGCCACTTATGCCTGCTCCGGGATTACGGTGTATTCGGCCATTCAGAAAGTCATGCCGATTGCACCGAGTGAACCGATCGTCATCGTGGGCGCCGGTGGTCTTGGGATGAATGCGATTGCCATCCTGAAAGCGCTCGGCCATCGCAATATCGTGGTTGTCGATGTCTCCGCCGAAAAACGTGCCGCAGCGGAACGCGCCGGAGCAACCAAAACCGTTGACGGCAACGGCGAGGGGGTTGCCCAACGGATTATCGAGGCCTGCGGCGGGCCGGTGCTTGCCGTGATCGACTTGGTGAACGGAACCGCGACGGCCCGCTTTTCATTTGATGCTCTGCGAAAGGGGGGCAAGCTCGTTCAAGTCGGTCTGTTCGGCGGCGAACTGACCCTGCCCTTGCCGCTGATGGCCATCCGTGCGCTGACCGTGCAGGGGAGTTATGTCGGCACGGTGAAGGATCTGCGCGGGTTGGTGGAGCTTGCCCAGCGCGGCCAGCTTGCCCCGCTCCCAGTTACGACGGTGCCTCAGCATGAAGCGAATGCCGCTCTCATGCGCTTGCGGGACGGGAAAGTCACCGGCCGCATCGTGCTGAAGGCCGAAGCCGCGTGAAGCGTGTATCCCTTTTCAAAGGAACAAGGCATGAACATCACCCGCAGAGCCATCATTTTGCGGCAGCGTCCGGTCGGGGCGCCGCGCCCGGAAGATTTTGAGCTGATCTCAGAGACTCTGCCGCCTCTCGGTGCCGGCCAGGTTTTGACACGCACGATTTGGCTCTCCATTGATCCTTATATGCGCGGGCGGCTCTCCGATGCCAAATCCTATGCTGCACCGGTTCCCCTCGGTGGGGTCATTACCGGAGAGACGGTCGGCGAAGTCATCGCCTCGGAGGATGCAAACTTTGCTCCCGGTGATGTGGTGGTCGGCCCCAACGGCTGGGCCGATTATATCGTCTCCGAGGCACGCAACTTGGCCAAACTCGATCGGCACGGCCCGCCGCTCTCCACTTATCTTGGTGTTCTCGGTATGCCCGGCACGACCGCCTATTCCGGAATGAAGGATATCGGTCAGCCAAAGGCGGGGGAAACCGTCGTTATTTCGGCAGCGGCCGGCGCGGTGGGCTCGGTCGCCGGGCAGATCGCCAAACGCGCCGGCGCCCGGGTGGTGGGGATCGCGGGCGGCGCCGAGAAATGCCTGTATGTTCAAGAGACGCTCGGCTTTGATGATTGCATCGATCACCGGGTGGTGGATCTTCGCGGTGCCCTCGAGCAGGCTTGCCCAAACGGCATCGACGTCTATTTCGAAAATGTCGGGGGCGATGTTCAGGCGGCCGTGTTCCCGATGCTCAATCCCTTCGGGCGCATGGTGATGTGCGGGATGGTGGCGGAATACAACGACACGAAGCCGCGGCCCGGGCCGAATTTGATGCCGGTTGTGCGCAAACGGCTTCGTATTCAGGGGTTGATCGTTTCCGATAAGCCCGAGCGGTTCGCCGAATGGCGCGCTCTCGCGAAACCTTGGGTGATGGATGGTTCGCTCCGATACCGAGAAGACGTGGTGGATGGTTTGGAAAATGCGCCGCAAGCCCTGATCGGGCTTTTGAGCGGGCGCAATTTCGGCAAGCTCCTCGTGCGGGTGGGGCCGGATCCCGCTTAGGCGTTCGAAAAGAGCGCGCTCTACCTTCACCGCCCTGAATGCTGGAGGTCAGTGTTACAGGGCGGCTTGCTGATCCGCCCAGGAGCCGAAGCCGAGCCGCGCTTGGCGCCGTTCGGCTGGCGAGGCCTTCTGCATCAGGCCGGCGCGCGCGTTGCTCGCGGCTTCGGCTCGGGCGCGCGTTAAGGCGGAAAGAAAGGCCTGGCCCCAGGTGAGCGAAGAGGCGCCCGCAAGGCTTTGATGCAGCGCTTGCCACCTCGCGCGGCGTTCGTCCTGCGGCATGCCGAGGGCGCGATGCAAGGTGTCGGCGATTTCCTCCGGATCATGCGGGTTGACCAGCAGCGCCGCATCCAGCTGCTGCGCCGCCCCGGCAAAGCGCGAGAGCACGAGCACCCCAGGATCCGCCGGATCCTGCGCGGCGACGTATTCCTTGGCCACCAAATTCATGCCGTCACGGAGCGGGGTGACCAAACCGACGCGGGCAAGCCGCATGAAGCCGGCAATCGTTTCGCGTTGGCCCGCCCGCGACAGCAGTCGCAACGGCACCCAATCGGGTTCGCCGAATTCGGCGTTCAAGCTGCCGGCGGCGCAATCCAGGGCCGCTTTCAACGCGCGGTAGCTTGCCACATCCTGGCGCGAGAGTGCGGCAATTTGCAGCAAGGTCGCCCGGCGGCGCCACTCCGGATAACGTTCAAAAAGGCGGCGCAGCCCAGCGAGGCGCTGGAGCAAACCTTTCGTGGGATCCAGTCGGTCAATGCCAAGGATCAGACTCTGCGTGCCCAAACTTGCGCTGAGCCGTTGTGCCGCCGGCCCGGCGACGCTTCGCGCCGCGGCCGCTGCGAACGCATCTCCGTTAATCTCAACCGGGAAAACACCCAACCGAACCTGCCGCCGACCAAATTCCAGGACCGGCTCCGAAGCGTAAGCCCTCGTCCCCGCGAAGCGCTCTGCCGCTGCCGCAAAATTTTGCAGATCCTGCGTCGTTTGAAACCCGATGAGGTCGGCCGCCAACACGTCGCGGACCAACGGCACAACCGCAGGGGCAAGCCCGATCACATCCGGTCCAGGAAACGGGGTGTGAAGGAAAAACCCGATAGGGGCCTCAACGCCGCGTGCCCGAAGCAATCTCGGCAAGGGAAAAAGATGATAATCATGCACCCAAATCACATCGCCCGGGCGCAAAAGGGGCAGCAAAGCATCTGCAAGTCGTGCGTTCACATGGTAATACGTGGCGGCGTCCCGCTGATCAAAGGTGACGAGCTCGGGAAGCGTGTGCAGGAGAGGCCACAGCACACCGTTGGCGAAGCCGTTGTAATACCCGGAATAATCCTTGCGAGAGAAATCGAGGGTGACGTATTCCACGGCCCCTCGCACCTGCCGCCGTACCGCTTCTTTGCTGCCACGAGCGGAAATGACGCCGCTCCACCCGAGCCAAAGCCCGCCGTATTGGTGAAGCAATTCCTCAACCGCAACAGCCAGTCCTCCCGCTTGCGCTGCTCCGACCGATGCCGGTACGCGGTTCGACACCAGTACCAATCTGCCCGTCATTTCTTTTGCGGCCGAAGTTCCGCAGGGAGCTTCTCTCAGGGCAGCTAAAGTGTCCTGTTCACTGGCCCATGTGCTCATGACAACAACCCAAACCACAACGTAAGGATCAAGTGGCTCAAAACCACCCTTGGCCTGGCAGATTTGCCGTGCACCAGACAGTTGGGGGCGGGACAAGGCGAAAATATGGCCGATTTTTATTTTCTTTGAGGCACCTCCGATGCAAGACCTTGCACGATACCAGCCGGATCCCGATACCCAATGTATGTGTGATCGGAAATACGCCAAGACTCGGGTGCCTTTGCGAAAAGGGCTCATGGTGAGCGCGGCAATTCGATACGGGCCGCTGCGATACGTGTTCGGCATCGCTCCTCAAGAAGGGAACGGACGAGCAGCGGCTTCCCTTTGCGTCTGACCGTGCGCCGGGCTTTGCTAGGCGGTTAGCCAGCGGCCGGAATTTTCTCCACCCGAGAAGAAAGCCGTGTTAAAGAATGATACAGTGAAAACTGCGCGAAGTCCCGCCGTTTGCGGCGACCTTTTCCCTGAGCCGAGCCAATCCGCTGCGGCGCGTGCCCTGCGGAAAACGGGCGCCTTTGTCCCGCTTGCCGATCGGCTCCGCCCGCAAAATCTCTCAGAAGTCCTGGGCCAGGATCATCTCTTGGGAGCCGAAGGGGTGATCACGCGAATGCTTGCACGCCATTCGCTCTCTTCTCTCATCCTTTGGGGGCCCCCCGGTTCCGGCAAAACAACGATTGCGCGCCTGCTTGCCGCTGCCTCGGATCTTCATTTTACACAAATCTCCGCGGTGTTTTCGAGCGTGGCCGAACTCAAACGCTGCTTTGAGCAGGCCGCGCAACGGCGACGCACGGGCGAGAACACCCTTTTGTTTGTCGACGAAATTCACCGGTTTAATCGGGCTCAGCAGGATGCCTTTCTCCCGGTGGTCGAAGACGGCACGGTGGTACTGGTTGGCGCGACCACCGAAAATCCCTCCTTTGCTTTAATCAGCCCGCTGCTCTCGCGTTGCCAGGTTCTGGTGCTGCGCAGGCTGGATGATGCGGCGCTCGAGCAGCTTTTGCGACGCGCAGAGCAGTTCATGGGCCGGCCTTTGCCGTTGCAGGATGATGCCCGCGCAGCGTTGCGCGCCATGTCGGATGGCGACGGGCGAGCGATCTTGAACATGACAGAACAGGTGTTCGCGTTGCCGGAAAGCACGGCGCCGCTCGATTCGGCCGGCCTTGCCGCAATGCTCGCCAGGCGCGCCCCGCTTTATGATAAAGATCGTGACGAGCACTACAATTTGATCTCTGCGCTCCACAAAAGCCTGCGCGGCTCAGATCCCAATGCCGCGCTCTACTGGCTTGCCCGCATGCTGGTGGGCGGCGAGGACCCCCGCTATATCGCGCGGCGCCTGGTGCGCTTTGCGGCGGAAGATGTCGGCATGGCGGAGCCCGAGGCGCTCGTGCAAGCTTTGGCAGCTTGGGAGGCTTATGAGCGTTTGGGGAGCCCTGAAGGAGAGCTTGCCCTTGCGCAGGCCGTGGTGTTTCTCGCTTCTGCTCCGAAGTCGAACGCACTCTATGCCGCCCTTAACGAGGCCCTCGAAAAGGCAAAGGCGACCGGCAGCCTGATGCCGCCCAAACACATCTTGAATGCGCCCACACGCCTGATGCACCAATTGGGTTATGGCCGAGGATACCTTTATGATCATGCACTGCCGGAGGCATTTTCCGGCCAAAATTATTTCCCGGAAGGCATGCAACCCGTCGCATTTTATCGTCCCACCGCACGTGGCTTTGAACGCGAAATCGCCCAGCGGCTCGCTGATTGGGACAAACTTCGCAAAGCCCAAGAAAAACGCGAAGAGCAAAAGAAATGAACAACGAGCTTTCCACGGTTTCTGCGGATGAGGCGGAAATCCGGCTCGACCGCTGGCTCCGTCGGCGCTTCCCGAAGCTCAGCCAAGGGCAGATCCAAAAGTGGTGCCGCACAGGCCAACTCCGCGTGGATGGCCGAAGAGTGGAAGCCGGCACGCGCCTCAAGCCCGGACAAGCCGTGCGGCTGCCGCCGTTACCGCCCGTTCACCCCACCAGCCGGGTCACGCCTGCCCCTCCCCTCGATCGGGCGACGCAGGCAGCCCTCGAAGCGATGGTTTTGTATTGCGATGAAGCCGTGATCGCCCTCGCCAAACCGGCGGGGCTTCCGGTTCAGGGGGGGGCCGGGATTACGCGCCATTTGGATGCATGGCTCGACGGTCTGCGTTTCGGCGCTCCCGAACGGCCGCGTCTGGTGCATCGGTTGGACCGGGAGACTTCGGGCGTGATGATCTTGGCGCGGGGTCCGGGCGCGGCCGCCAAACTCGCGCAAGTTTTCCGCAGCCGTATGGTGAAGAAGGTGTATTGGTCGGTGGTTTGGGGGAGGCCCGAACCTTTCGCGGGCGAGATCGACCTGCCGCTTGTACGTTCCAACGGCTCCGGCGGCGAGCGCGTCAAGCCCGCTTCGCAAGACGAGCCAAAGGCTGCGCCGGCTCGCACACATTATCGGACACTGGATACCGTAGGCCAGCGTTTCGCCTGGTTGGAGCTTTCACCCCTTACAGGCCGAACGCACCAGCTTCGGGTCCATTGTGCGGCACTCGGGGTGCCCATTCTGGGTGATGCCCTTTACGGGCCACGCGAAGATCCCCTCGGGCGGCGGATGCGAGAAGGATCCTCTCTCGGCGACCTGCCCAACCGACTCCATCTGCACGCGCGCCGGCTCGTTCTTCCCCATCCTCTTGGCGGGGTGCTCGAACTGGAAGCAGAGCTTCCTCCGCATATGCAAAAGACCTTTCACCTCTTGGGGTTCAAGGCTCCCCCGGCAGCCCCTCCGCGGCGCTTGGATGGGGCACGGTGCGATCCGGAACCGGGTTGGTAGAGATGCGACGGTTTTGGACAGAAGCGCGCGCGGTCGAGAGCACGAGCGGCTTTCACATTTTGCTGGATCAACGGCCTTTGCGCTTGCCGGAGGGGACGCCGCTTGTGATCACCTCGGCGGCTTTGGCGGAAGCCATTGCTGAAGAATGGCAGAAGGCGGGCCAAGACGGGGCGGAATTTTCCTTCGCTCAGCTTCCCTTCACGCGTTTGGCCGGCACGGCTCAGCTGCGCATCGCACCTGATCCTGCCCCCACCATCGCGGCGCTTGCCAAATACGGCGAGAGCGATTTGCTTTGCTACCGCGCCGAGGCTCCTGCCGCTTTGGTCGAGCGGCAAGCGGCGCAATGGCAACCCTGGCTCGATTGGGCGGCGATCCATCTGGATGCGCAGCTTCGCGTCACAACGGGCGTGGTGCCGATCGTTCAACCGCAGCAATCGGTTGCAGCGCTGCGATTTGCGTTGACCCAATATTCCGCTGAAATGCTTGCGGCTCTGGGAGTGGCGGTGCCGGCGCTGGGCAGCCTGGTGCTCGGCTTGGCGATGGCGGCCGGCGCATTGGATGCCGCCCAAGCCACCGCGCTTTCCCAGCTTGACGAACTCTTTCAGGCCGAATTCTGGGGCGAAGAGGCGGAAGCTCGCACGCGTCGGCGGCTTCTCGGCCAAGACGTCTCTGAAGCAGAGCGCTTTATGATTCTCGTAGGCCGTCGATAGAGAACAGGAAATGAGTGCGAAACGGCTGCGCATCTCGGGGCGGGTTCAAGGTGTCGGATTTCGCGACTGGATGGTCCGCAAGGCGGAGGAACTCGGAATCTCCGGCTGGGTCAGAAACCGGGCGGACGGAACCGTAGAAGCATTGGTCGCAGGCGAAGCCGCAGCGGTGGAAGAGCTCCTGCGGGCATGCCGGCGCGGCCCGCCGCTTGCGCACGTCCTTTCCATCGAGGAAGAGCTTGCGGACCCTCCGGCCACACCGGGTTTTTATTGCCGGCCGAGCGTTTCGTAAAAAAAAAGAGGCGGCGCTTTTGGCGCCGCCGAGTTTAGGGAGGAAACGTCCAAGAAAGCAGACAGCGCGGCAACGCCGCATTGCTGCGATGCACAATCTAAGAATTTTGCCAGAGCGATGCAAGGCCTTTTTTGCAATGCAGCGTTTCTTGCAATGCAACATGAGCGAAAGCGGATATACCGAAGCACTCCCGCACGAGTTGCCTTGTCAACGCTTTTCTAAGGTTTTCCTGTCCAAATTGTGTCATGCGAGCGTTTCTGATCGCCGCCGTGTTGGCAGTGGCAGGGGCAGCGGCTGGGGCGGCGGCGGCATTCGCCGAGGTGCCCGCACCGACGATGCCGGCAGGGCTAGCCTCCGCTGGGGCTTCGCCAGGCTTGTTATGCCGGCAGGCGATTGCCGCTGCCGAGCGTCGCTACGGCATTCCGGATCACTTGCTTGCAGCCATTGGCCGGGTGGAAAGCGGCCGGCGCGATCAAGGAACAGGCCTATGGCACCCCTGGCCTTGGACAATCGATGCCGAGGGTGAAGGACAGTTTTTCGCCACCGAGGCGGAAGCCATCGCCGCCGTGCGAACTCTGCAAGCGCGTGGAATCCGTTCGATCGACGTCGGCTGCATGCAGGTGAACCTGGTGCACCACCCCGACGCTTTTGCGTCTCTTGAACAAGCGTTTGACCCTGCAAGCAACGTCGACTACGCGGCACGGTTTCTGACAACGCTCTACCAGCAAACGCATAGCTGGACGCAAGCTGCGGCATTCTACCATTCAACAACCCCCGAATTGGCCGCCGAATATCAAGGAAAAGTGCTTGCGGTCTGGCCGGAAGAACAAGGTTCGCGATCTTTTGCCCGCCTTTCGCCCGGAGCTTTGGCAAGCAGCGGGCCCGTCACCCCTTTGGCACATTTCGGGTTGATGGAACACCTTCCGGCACCGCGTCTCTCGCCGGCAGTCGGAATGGCCCCGCCAAGGAATAGCGTTGGAAAAGACCTCGCCGCTTACCGCGCAACGCCAGTCATGACGGCACTGGTCTCCGCTTCCCCTCGCGCAAATGTTCCCATGTCTGCCACGCATGCCGCGCCGCTTTTGTTCCATCCGGCGGCGCGCTGGGCCTTTCGCTGATACGTCCGGCCGTACGCGCTCTGTTGGGCATTGTCACGCGCTTTCGCGCTCGTGGTCCCACACTGAAAGGGTTACCGCGAAAGGGTTACCGCGCAGGCTCCGAGTTTTTGCCCAGGAGTTGCCGCGCCTCTCGGAACATTTGCGCGGTGCGGATCAGCCCAGGCCGGGAAGAGCCAGGCGGCCGCCAGCCGAGCAAGTGCTGCGCTTTGTCGCTTTTGACCCAAAAACTCGCGGTCAAGCTTCGGATGTCATCGGATCTGCCCAAAAGCGCCGCCGCCCCCTGAAGAAGCACGGGCGGACAGGCAAACAGCCGGGCAGGAACTCCAAGCCCCTCGGCAAGCGCTCGTATCAACTCGGGTGTTGCGATTGGGGCCGCATCAGCGGCCAGAAAAGTCTCATTCGCTGCTTGCGGGCGCAGAAGCGCTCGGCATACCAGCTCGGCCAGCGCTTCCACGGCAAGAAAGCTCCGTCGATTGCTGAGAGAGCCGAACGGCAACGGCAAGCCGGCTTGGATCAGGCGCATCAACCGCGGAAGATTTCCTTGGCAGCCCGCCCCGTAGACAGCCGTCGGACGGATGATGGTCAGCGCCGTCGCGGAATGGACAAGGGCCTCTTGCATGGCTTGCTCGGCGGCGCATTTGCTCGCCGCATAGGTATTTTCCGGCGCAAGCGCATGAATCTCCGTCAATCCCTCGCTTGCGCTGCGCCCGTGCACCACGGCCGAGCTCACCAAAACCACGCGGCGCAGCCCGGCGCGTCGCGCCGCCTCCGCCACCCGGGCCGCCCCTTCCGCATTCACCGCAAACAAGCGGGCGCGGCCGGCGGCGTCCTTGGGTTCGGCCTGATGGGCGATGCCGGCCGCGTGCACCAGACTATCGCAGCCGGCGAGTGCGGCTTCCCAATTCGCCGCAAGCGCCGGCAAGTCTCCCATCATGACAATCTCGGCCTGGTCCGCGAATGCGGCGCGCCGGCGCACGCCGAGCCGAACCGCTATGCCTTCGGCCTGCAAGCGGGCGACGACGGCCCGGCCGATGAATCCGTTGGCACCGGAGACGAAGACGCGCTGCGGTATCGTCGTCAAGCAGCCCCGAATTCCGCGCGAATGACCTGAGTGTGCTGCCCAAGTGCCGGCACCGGGCCCAAGCGCCGCGGACCATCGCTGAAAATGGCAGGCGGCGCCGGAATCGAAACCGGGCCGTTGGGGGTGTCGATCACAACGCGGCGCAACGCCGGATGCCGTTGCAATCCCGCAAGGTCGTTGACAAAACCATAAGCCGTATTTGCCGCTTTCAGCTTACGTGCGGCTTCCTCCCGCGTGAGCCGTTGCATGGCGGCGGCGATATGGGCTTCCACCTCAGCACGATTTTGCACGCGGGCAAGGTTTGTTTCGAATCCAGGCCGTTTTGGCAAATCCGGCTCTTCAAGGAATTTGGTGCAAAATTGAACCCATTCCCGCTCGTTTTGAATAGCGATCAATACCTGGCTTCCGTCTGCGGTTGCGAAAGCGCCGTAAGGACAAAGCGAAGGGTGCGCAAGCCCAACCCGCGGCGGCGGTTCACCGGTTGCTTCATACATCAGCAACGGAACCGCCATCCAATCCGCCATCCCGTCAAAAAGACTAACTTTGATGCCTTTGCCGCGGCCCGAGATGCTGCGCGCAACCAAAGCTTCCAACACCGCGGCATGAGCCGCCATGCCGCAGGCGATATCGCATGCCGAAACGCCGACCCTGCCGGGCCCTGCCGGATGACCGGTAATCGTCACTAGGCCGGATTCCGCTTGCACCAGCAGATCATAGGCTTTCATGTTTGCGTATTCCGGCACGTCACCATAGCCGGTAATATCGACGGTGATCAGTTTCGGATAACGCGCACGCAATTCGTCCGAGCCGAAACCGGCACGTTTTGCTGCATCCGGGGCGAGGTTTTGAATGAAAACATCGGCGCGGGCAAGAATACGATGCAACAGCGCTGCATCTTCAGGGTTCTTGATATCTGCCACCAGGCTTTCCTTGCCGCGGTTCAGCCAGACAAAGTAGCTGGACTGACCGGCCGCGGCACGGTCATAGAGCCGCGCAAAATCGCCTTCCGGGCGTTCGACTTTGATCACCCGCGCTCCTGCATCCGCAAGACGAGAGCTGCAATACGGTGCAGCCACCGCCTGCTCCAGCGAGAGCACGAGCAAACCCTCCAACGGTTTGTTGCTCACCCTGTCTTCCTCCCTTCAGTAACTGCGCGGCAGGCCAAGGACATGCTCGGCAATATACGATAGAATGAGATTGGTGCTGATCGGTGCCACCTGATAAAGCCGCGCCTCGCGGTATTTCCGCTCGACATCATATTCTTCCGCAAAACCGTAACCGCCATGCGTTTGAATGCACGTTTCCGCCGCCGCCCAGGCCGCTTCGGCCGCCAGCATTTTGGCCATATTGGCTTCCTCGCCGCAAGCTTGTCCTGCCTCAAACTTCGCGCAACCCTGCCAAAGCATCAATTCCGCAGCGCGCATCTGCGCATAAGCCCGCGCGATGGGAAATTGCACACCTTGGTTTTGTCCGATCGGTCTTCCGAACACGATGCGTTCTTTGGCATAGCGGACGGATTTTTGTGTAAACCATTTGGCATCCCCAATACTTTCGGCAGCAATCAATAACCGTTCCGCATTCATGCCATCCAGAATGTAGCGGAAACCTTTGCCTTCCTCGCCAATTAAATTTTCGGCCGGAACTATCATATTGTCGAAAAACAATTCGCATGAGTTATGATTCATCATCGTGCGGATCGGCTTGATGGTAAGGCCGTGTCCACGTGCCGCGCGCATATCGACAAGAAATGTGGAAAGCCCGTCGGTTCGCTTGGCGACCTGGTCGCGGGGTGTGGTGCGCGCGAGCAGCAGCATCAAATCGGAATGCTCGGCGCGGCTGGTCCAGACTTTCTGCCCGTTAATGATGTAATGGTCGCCTTCACGCCTGGCGAAGGTGCGAAGCGAAGTGGTGTCGCTCCCCGAAGTCGGTTCGGTCACGCCGAATGCCTGCAGCCTCAGCGCTCCGCGCGCAATCTGGGGCAAATAGCGTTGTTTTTGCTCGGCCGAACCATGCCTGAGGATGGTTCCCATGATATACATCTGCGCATGACACGCTGCGCCGTTGCAGCCCTCCGCGTGGATTGTCTCCAAAATGGCCGCTGCAGCGGAGAGGCCAAGACCGGCGCCGCCATATTCTTCGGGGATCAAAACCGCAAGATAACCGGCATCCGTAAGTGCTTGCACAAATTCTGCGGGGTACGCGCGCTCCCGGTCCATCCGGCGCCAATATTCGCCGGGAAAACGCGCGCAAAGCCGGCGAACCGCCTCGCGAATCTCCTCATGGGGCGGGGCATTCAGCGAATGATCCATGCGAACCTCGAAGAGATGTGACACCCGTTGATATCCGTCTGCATTTGCCCCCTCTTTGCCCTCCGCGCAAGCCGTTACCCGCGTTGCTTGCGGGCGAAAGCAGGCGCGCAGAGCCGGGGCTTGTTTTTCTTGCGCGCGGCCGGCAGCATAGCGCGGCCGAACGAGAAAAGCGGAGAGTGCCCGCCGATGCAGCAGGCAAGTTGGCAGGATGCCGTTTATGAGGCGCTCAGGCGAGCCGGGATACGCCAGCTCGCCTATGTTCCCGATGCCGGCCATGCGCGGCTGATTGCGCGCGCTCATGAAGACCCGGAGATGCGGGCGATCGTGCTCACCACGGAAGAGGAAGGCGTGGCGCTGGCGACCGGTGCGTGGCTCGGCGGTGAGCGCGCCGTGCTTCTGATGCAGTCTTCCGGCGTCGGCAACTGCATCAATATGCTCTCGCTACCGCAGAACGCCCGCGTGCCGTTTTTCACGCTGGTCACGATGCGGGGCGAGTGGGGCGAGTTTAATCCCTGGCAAGTGCCGATGGGCAGCGCCACCCCGCGCGTGCTTGAAGCGATGGGCGTGCACGCGTTGCGCGCCGAACGGGCCGAGGAGGCGGCCGCAACGGTGGAAGCCGCTGCCGCCTTGGCATTCGAAAGCATCGTATCGGTTGCGGTTTTGCTGTCGCAGCGTTTGATCGGCCCAAAGGTATTCGTCCGATGAAATCGGAGCTGGATCGACGGGCGGTGGTGGCCGCTCTGTTAAAAGAGCCCGGCGAACTTTTGGTGGTGGCCGGGCTCGGCTCGGCGACTTATGACGTAGGCGCGGTGGGCGAGCGGCCTTTGAACTTCTACTTATGGGGGGCCATGGGCGGGGCGGCGATGGTGGGGCTCGGCCTGGCGCTCGCGCAGCCGAACCGGCGTGTTCTGGTCATCACCGGCGATGGCGAGATGCTGATGGGGTTGGGAGCGCTGGCGACGATCGCGGCCCAAAGACCCCGGAATCTCGCGATTGCGGTACTCGACAATGCCAGCTATGGGGAAACCGGCGGCCAGCAAAGCCATACCGCACACGGGGTGGATCTGGCTGCGGTCGCGAAAGGGTGCGGATGGACCCATGTCTGCCGCGTGCAAGAAGCCGCAGAGCTCGACTATCTCCGTCGCCGACTGCGGGAAGAGCCGCTTTTTGCGGTTATTCCCGTCTCGCAGAGCGAGCCATCTCGCTATCTTCCGCCGCGGGACGGAGCATTTTTGAGCAGCCGCTTTCGCGCTGCGTTGGGTGTTGCCTAGCCTGAAGGTTCGGCTGCAAAAGCGCGCAGGCGGGGAACCTTGTTCCTTCGTGGAAAACGCGGTTACAAAAAGCAACGCACAGACAGAACAAGACAGGATAAGATTAAGGTTTGCCAAAACTCCGGGGTGTCGGAACCCTGTCGCAAGAGCGGATCGAAAGCTATGCAAAAGCGCTTGATTGCTCGTTTTGCTTGGATGGGCCTCGGTGCCGTTTTGCTGGCGGGAGCGCTTGCCGGCATCATGGTGTTTTTGCACGCCAAAGCTTCTGCCGCGGAAGGCACGCGCCCGGCTGTTGCGGAAATCCCGGTTACCGTGGCACGGGCGGTGCAGCGCGATGTTCCGGTTTATCTGGTCGGCATCGGCAATGTCCAGGCTTTGAACACCGTACTCGTGCGCGCGCGCGTGGATGGCTATTTGCAGGAAATACATTTCACCGAAGGCCAGATGGTGCGTAAAGGCGATCTACTGGCGGTGATTGATCCTCGTCCCTATCAGGCAGCGCTGGATCAGGCCAAAGCCCAAAAGGCCAAGGACGAGGCTGCTTTGGTTGCAGCGCGGCTGGATTTGATCCGCTATCGGAATCTGGCCAAGGATCAGTTTGCTCCCCAACAGCAGGTCGACGACCAGCAGGCCTTGGTCAATCAGACGCTTGCGGCCATCAAGGCGGATGAGGCAGCCATCGAGACCGCGGCGCTCAATTTGTATTACACGAGGCTCACCTCGCCGATCGACGGGCGGGTCGGGTTACGGATGGTCGATATCGGGAACCTGATCCATGCAACAGATACCAACGGCATTGTGTCGATTACACAAATCCATCCGATTACCGCGGTCTTTACGCTGCCTGAATCAGATCTTCCGGCGGTTATGCAAGCCATGGCCAAGGGTCCCGTCGAGGTGCTGGCCTATCTTTCCGATCATCGTACCCGGCTTGCGGAAGGGACTTTGCTCACACCGCACAATACCATCGATACCGGCAGTGCCACCATCGAGCTCAAGGCAATCTTTGAGAACAAGGACGATAAACTCTGGCCGGGCCAGTTTATCGATGCGCGCGTGAAGGTTCGCACGGTCCCGAACGCCGTGACCGTTCCCGATGCAGCAGTGCAGCGCGGGATGAACGGATTGTTCGTGTTTGTGGTGAACCAAAACCATACCGTAACAATGCAGCCGGTAAAGGAGGAATTGGAACAAGACGGCATTGCCGTCATTACCTCGGGTCTTTCGGCCGGGACGCTGGTGGTCACCAATGGACAGTCTCGTCTTCAAAACGGGTCGCACGTTGCGGTGCGCGAGGCGGCCGCGTCCGATGCGTTGCAAGCACAGGGCGGCTGAGGTTCCCCGGTGAGCATTTCCACCCCTTTCATCAAGCGGCCCATCGGCACATCCTTGTTGATGGCAGCCATTCTGCTGGTAGGCCTTGCGGCCTACCCGTTTCTGCCGGTGGCACCGCTGCCCGATATCGATTTCCCGACCATTATGGTGAATGTTCAATACCCCGGCGCAAGTCCTGAGATCATGGCATCTTCGGTCGCGACGCCGCTTGAGCGGCAATTCACCCAGGTTCCGGGCGTCTCTCAGCTCACATCCATCAGTGTGCTGGGGCAGTCGATGATCACGATACAGTTTGACCTCGACCGCAACATCGATGGCGCAGCCGGGGATGTTCTTGAAGCGATCAACGCCGCCGCGGGGCAATTGCCCAAGGATCTTCCTTCGCCGCCGCAATATCAAAAGGTCAACCCTGCGGATATGCCGATCATCCTGCTTGCGTTGCAGTCCGATACGCTGCCGATCACCGTGGTGGACGACTATGCGGAAAATGTCATTTCGACCCAGCTTTCCCAAATCAAGGGCGTCGGCCAGGTCTTTGTTGCCGGGCAGCAGAAGCCGGCGGTAAGGATCCAGGTGGATCCGGCGAAGGCGGCTGCGCGTGGTTTAACCCTGGAAGATGTCCGACAGGTGATCATGCAAGCGACCGTCAACGCACCGAAAGGCAGCGTCGACGGCCCCCGTCGTTCCTTTACTGTTTACGACAACGACCAGCTCCTCAACGCGGCGGATTGGACCAATATCATCGTCGCAACGCACAATAGCGCCCTTGGAAAGGCAATCGTGCGCATCCGCGATATTGGCCGTGCCATTGACGCGCCGCAAAATCGCGAGCTCGCGGCTTGGCAAAATAACCAGCGCGGAATTCTTCTTGCGGTGCTGCGCCAGCCCGGCTCCAACGTCATCGATACCGTTGAACGGGTGAAGGCGAGGCTTGATACGTTACGGGCGGCACTTCCCCCCGCCATCCGGCTTACCATTCTGGCCGATCGCACCCAAAACATCCGCGCCTCGGTTGCCGATGTGCAATTCTCGCTGATCCTTGCCGTCGTGCTGGTGGTAGGCGTGATCTTTGTGTTTCTGCGCACGTTTTGGGGCACCATCATTCCCGGCGTTGCCGTTCCTTTGGCCCTGATCGGCACCTTCGGCGTGATGTATCTCTTCGGCTATACCCTGGATAATTTCTCGCTGATGGGCCTGACCATTGCAGTCGGCTTCGTGGTGGATGACGCCATCGTGATGCTGGAAAACGTTCACCGCTATATCGAAGACGGTATGAAGCCGCTGGATGCCGCATTAAGGGGCGCAGGCGAAATCGGCTTCACCATCATTTCCATCAGTGCGTCTTTGATTGCGGTATTCATCCCGCTCTTTCTCATGAGCGGCTACACCGGGCGTCTGTTCCGGGAATTTGCCATGACCGTCTCGATTGCAGTTGCCGTCTCGGCGGTTGTCTCGCTTACGCTGACGCCGATGATGAGTGCGCGCTTTCTGCAGCCTGATACGGGCGGTCATGGGCGGCTGTATCGGATCGGGGAAGTGGTCTTCGATGCGATGCTGCGGTTTTACGCGCGGACGCTCGATATTGCGCTGCGTTATCGGTTCATCACCTTGCTGAGTTTTTTGGTGACCGCGGCATTGACAATTTACCTTTACGTGGTGATCCCGAAAGGTTTCTTTCCCGAGCAAGATACCGGGATGATTATCGGCATGTCCGACGGTGCGCAGGACGTATCGTTCGATGAGATGTACCGCCGCCAGGAAGAAGCAAACAGGGTGATTTTGGCAGATCCGAATGTGGAGTCATTCACCTCATATATCGGGGCGGGTCTGGGCGGGCAGACCACGAACAACGGCCGCTTTTATATCAACCTCAAACCATGGGGGCAGCGAAAGCTTACCGCCCAACAGGTGATTGAAGAACTGCGTCCCAAGCTTGCCAAGGTGGAAGGAATGCGCGTCTTTTTGCAGGCGGCGCAGATTATCCGCGTGGGCGGCCGGCTGTCTCGCACAATGTATGAATATACGCTGCAAGATCCGAACTTGCAGGAGCTGGATGACTGGGCCCCTCGGGTTCTCGAGAGATTGCGAAAGCTGCCGATGTTGCGCGACGTGGCAACCGACCAACAGATGGCGGGCACGCAGGTTGCTTTGTCGATCGATCGTGAAAAGGCCGCAAGTTTGGGCATTCAGCCTCAGCAGGTCGACGACGTTCTCTACGACGCTTTCGGGCAGCGCGAAGTCGCGCAATACTTCACGCAAGTAAACTCTTACTGGGTTATTCTTGAAGTGCCGCCGGAACTTGAGGGCAAAGTTGGCACGTTGGATTGGCTTTATGTCCGTTCCGCAAACGGCTCTCTGGTTCCGCTATCCACCATCGCCAAATGGGATACAAGCCGGCTTGCGCCGCTTTCGGTAAGCCACCAGAACGTATTCCCTGCTGTTACCATTTCGTTCAATCTGGCGCCGGGAGCAGCCCTAAGCCAGGCGGTTGACGCCATCCAAAAGGCAACGCGCGAGCTTGGAATGCCGGCAAGCGTGCAAGGATCTTTCCAAGGCACCGCACAGACGTTTCAAGCTTCATTGAGAAGCGAACCGTATCTCGTGTTGGCAACCTTGGTCACGGTCTATATCATTCTTGGCATTTTGTATGAAAGTTATATCCTTCCGTTAACGATTCTTTCGACATTGCCCTCGGCAGGCGTAGGTGGCCTTGTGTTGCTTATGGCGCTCGGTTATCCGCTGACAGTGGTCGCGATTATCGGCATTATCCTGCTGATCGGCATTGTTAAGAAAAACGGCATCATGATGGTGGATTTCGCCATCAGGGCGGAGCGCGTGGAAGGCAAGGAGCCTTTGGCGGCCATTCGCCAAGCCTGCTTGTTGCGATTTCGGCCGATCTTGATGACCACCATGGCCGCGATGCTCGGTGCCGTGCCGTTGATGCTGGCATCCGGCCCCGGATCCGAGCTTAGGCAGCCTTTGGGCATCACCATGGTGGGCGGGCTCGCACTGAGCCAGGTGCTGACACTCTACACCACTCCGGTGATTTACCTTTATCTGGATCGCTTGCAGCGCCGCCTGACAGGCAAGCCGGCCGGGCGCCTGCCGACATTGGTGAGCAAGTTGAGCGCCGAAGCCGCCGGCGATTAGGCGTATTTCGCGCGCAGGCCTCTATTTCACTTGCGCGTATGTTTCCGCACCAAGCCGCTAACCCCGCTTTTGCGAGCGAACGCGCGCTTCGATGCAATCCCAAATCCGCGCGGCAGGGTTGATGCCGTCAAACCGGGCAATCTCCTGAATGCCGGTCGGCGAAGTGACGTTGATTTCCGTGAGATAATCTCCGATCACGTCGATACCCACGAACAACAAGCCCTGTTCACGAAGCATCGGGCCGATGCGCGCGCAAATCTCTCGGTCCCTAGGGGTTAACGCCGCTTTCTCTGCCCGTCCTCCCACGTGCAAATTGGCGCGTGCTTCACCGGGAATGGGCACCCGATTCACAGCGCCGATCGGCTCTCCATCCACCAGCACAATGCGTTTATCGCCGCGGCGGACCGAAGGTTCATAGCGTTGCGCCATTAACGCCTCGCGGGAGCGGGAAAAGTGCATTTCCAACAATGCGGGTAGGTTTTCGTCGTCCGGTCGAATGCGAAGCACGCCTGCCCCTCCCGCCCCATAAAGCGGTTTGATGACGATATCACCGTATCTTGACCAAAATTCGCGTATTCGATCCGCATCCCAACTGATCAGCGTCGGCGGCATCAAATCGGGGAAATGCGTCACCAGAATTTTTTCCGGCGCATTGCGCACGGAACGCGGATCATTCACCACCAGCGTATGCGGATGAATCCGCTCCAAAAGATGCGTGGCGGTAATATAGGCAAGATCGAAAGGCGGATCTTGCCGCATCAATACCACATCCATGCGCGCCAGATCCAAAATTTCCTCGGAGCCGAAGCTGTAATGATTGCCGCGTTCGCGCCGCACGGTGCAAGGATGCGCCCGCGCTGTGAGACGCTCGCCTTCGAGCGTCAAGTAACGCACCTCGTAATGCCACAGCGCATGCCCACGCGCTTGGGCCTCAAGCATCAGGGCAAAAGTAGAGTCCGTGTCGATATTGATGGACCCCAGGGGATCCATCTGCACCGCGACGTTAAGAGGCGCCATCGGCATCCTTCGTCAATGTTCAATCGATCTCCGAGCTTTGCTTTCGTACGGCGTTTGCGATCCGCTACTCCGCCGCCGGCAACGGAACGTAAATATCGCTTCCTTTTTCCAGGAATTCTCGGCTCTTCTGCTCCATTCCCGCCAGCCGTTCCGCTTCTTTGCGCAAATCCTGCGTGATCTGCATCGAGCAGAACTTCGGTCCGCACATGGAGCAGAAGTGCGCAACCTTATGTGCTTCCTTTGGCAGCGTTTCGTCATGGAAGGCGCGCGCTGTTTCGGGGTCAAGCGAGAGATTGAACTGATCTTGCCAGCGAAAATCAAAGCGCGCGCGCGAAAGCGCGTCATCGCGCAACCGCGCAGCCGGGTGTCCCTTCGCCAGATCCGCCGCATGTGCGGCAATCCGATAGGCGATCACGCCTGCTTTCACATCATCGCGGTTGGGAAGTCCGAGATGCTCTTTCGGCGTGACGTAGCAAAGCATGGCGGTGCCGAACCAGCCGATCATCGCCGCGCCGATCGCAGAGGTGATGTGGTCATAACCCGGTGCGATATCCGTCGTCAGCGGGCCGAGCGTATAGAACGGCGCCTCATGGCACAGCTCAAGCTGCTTTTCCATGTTCGCCTTGATTTTGTGCATCGGGATATGTCCGGGGCCTTCGATCATCACTTGGCAGCCCTTCGCCCATGCGATCTTGGTGAGCTCTCCCAGCGTTTCGAGCTCGGCAAATTGCGCCGCATCGTTGGCATCGGCAATCGAGCCGGGGCGCAACCCGTCGCCAAGCGAGAAGGAAACATCGTAGCGGCGCATGATGTCGCAAATCTCATCGAAGCGCTCGTAGAGAAAGCTCTCCTTATGATGCGCCAGACACCAGCGCGCCATAATGGAACCGCCGCGCGAGACAATTCCGGTCACGCGCTTGGCGGTCAGCGGCACATACGCCAAACGCACGCCGGCATGGATCGTGAAATAATCCACACCCTGCTCGGCTTGCTCGATCAACGTGTCCTTGAACACTTCCCAATCGAGCTTGACCGGATCGCCCCCCACTTTCTCCAGGGCTTGATAAATCGGCACGGTGCCGATGGGCACCGGCGCGTTGCGCAGGATCCAATCGCGAATGTTATGAATGTTGCGCCCCGTGGAGAGATCCATCACGGTATCCGCTCCCCACCGGATCGCCCAAACCATTTTCTCCACTTCCTCGGCAGCAGAGGAAGTGACCGCGGAATTGCCGATATTGGCGTTGATTTTCACCAGGAAGTTGCGGCCGATAATGACCGGCTCCAGTTCCGGATGATTGATATTCGCGGGAATAATGGCGCGCCCTGCCGCGACTTCCGCACGCACGAATTCCGGCGTGATGAACGGCGGGATGGAGGCGCCGAAATCCTCGCCATCTGCCCGGCGTTCCAGCGCTCCCTCCAACATCTTCTCGCGACACAGATTTTCACGGTGCGCCACATAGATCATCTCTTCGGTGATGATCCCGGCCTGCGCAAACTCCAGCTGGGTCACCAGCTGGCCGGGCCTGCCGGCATAAACGGCGTGCGGCGCAGGGCACGGCGGAACCGCGCGATCCGTCGTCGTGTTGCCATTGTCTTCCGGGCGAACCGGGCGAGGAGCGATGCGTTCAAAGTTGCGCTTTGTCAGCCAGGCGGCACGCACAGGCGGCAATCCCTGCGCCAAATCGATGTGGACCGCGGGATCGGTATAAGGGCCGGAGGTGTCGTACAGCCGCACCGCTGGCTCTCCCGCTTCCGGGGCCAATGCGACTTCACGGAAAGGAACCCGCAGGTCCGGCCGTCCGGGCGGGCTGGAATAGGATTTGCGAGAGCCGGCAATCGGGCCGGTGGTTACCGCGGCGGGCTTTGCTTGAACGTTCATGAACGCCTCCTTAGCCACACGGGCTGCGCCGTCGGATAGAGCAAGGAGGAAGCGTCTTCAGCTGCTGCATCCCGTCCCTCCGCCGGCATAACCCGGATCAGGTTCCTCAGGCGCGCCTCGCATTTGCGTGGCTGCGCCCCGCAGGGTCACCGCGTTGCCGCCTGAGCGGCCGACGGTATCTCAGCCCCCTATCGGGGCTCCCCTCGGATAGAGGAAAGGTCGTGCTTTATGACCCGCCTGTCAAGCCACCACGTCAGCCACGGGCAACAAGAGGGATCTCAACGGCGTGCGAGCATCGGCCCGAGCGGGCGGCCGCCGAAGATATGAAGATGGAAATGCGGCACTTCTTGATGGGCATGATGCCCGATATTGCTCAAAATCCGATACCCGTCGGGTTCCAGCCCGAGCGTCTTTGCCGCCAATCCCGCAGCGCGGAAGAAACCGGCGATTTCCTTTTCGCTTGCTTGCTGCGTAAAATCGGCAAACGAGATGTATCGGCCTTTCGGGATCACCAAAACATGGACCGGTGCCTGCGGATTGATATCATGAAAGACAAGCGCAAACTCATCTTCATAGACTTTTTTACAGGGAATTTCTCCGCGCAAAATGCGCGCGAAGACATTTTGGTCATCGTAGTGATCGGGCCCGCCCGTCGGCATGTTTTTCGTTCTCCTCTTTGCTCAGGGTAATTTTTTTGTGTCCCCACTCTCGGAGGCAGGAAAAGAGGTGGGGCGCATTGCTTTTTCGACAATGCCGCTGATTCCTTTCCTTCGCTTCAGCTCCGCCCATACGTCCTCGGCGCTTACACCCGCGCTCACCCAGAGCACAATCAGGTGATACAACACATCGGCGCTTTCCAAAATCAACGCGGCGCGATTGCCGCTCACCGCCTCGATCACGCACTCGACCGCTTCCTCGCCGAATTTTTGCGCGACCTTTGCCGCGCCGCGCGCCAACAGGCGTGCGGAATGGCTCACCGCGGGGTCGGCATCTCGCCGGCTTGTCACCACCTCGAAAAGTTGGTCCAAAATAGCGCCGCTCAGGGTGGGCACAGCCGCGGCCGTTTCGGCTTGCGCTTCCCCACCGATGACTTGCCCCGGAGGGGCTGCATATTTCGCCGGTTTGGCGTGTTTTTTCAAAACCTTTTTGATTTTTTTGATGGTTTTGACCGTCTTTGCCATTGCGAGTTCTTTCAGGCCGTTCTTTGAACACGGCGCACGGGCAAGCCTGCCTCCGCCAAAGCTTTTTTCACGGCATCGATGCGAAACACACCGAAATGAAAAACGCTGGCCGCAAGCAGACCGGTGGCACCGGCCCGTGCCCCTTCAATAAAATGTGCGAGTTTTCCAACCCCTCCCGAGGCAATCACTGGCACGGAGACCGCCGCGCAAACCTTTTCCAAAAGCGGCAGATCGAAGCCCTCGCCGGTGCCGTCGCGGTCCATGCTGGTCAGCAGAATTTCGCCGGCGCCAAGCTCAGCCACTTGGCGGCACCAGCGGATGGCATCAAGCCCGGTGGCACGGCGGCCGCCATGGGTAAACACTTCCCACCGGTCGGGGCCGGTTTGTTTGGCATCAACCGCAACAACCACGCATTGGCTGCCGAACTTCTCCGCCGCTTGGCGTATCAAGTCCGGGTTGGCCACGGCCGCGGAGTTGATGCTGCATTTATCGGCGCCGGCGAGCAGCAACCTCCGCATATCGGCAATGCTGCGGATCCCGCCGCCCACGGTAAACGGCAGAAAAATCCGCGCGGCCGTGCGGGCGACGACATCCACCATAGTGTCTCGGTTTTCGTGGCTTGCGGTGATGTCAAGAAAGGTGAGTTCATCGGCGCCTTCGGCATCGTAAAGCACGGCCTGTTCCACCGGATCTCCGGCATCGCGGAGCGAAACGAAGTTAACCCCCTTCACGACGCGGCCGTCTTTCACATCCAGGCAAGGGATAACGCGCAGTTTCAACACATTCTCGGGCTCCCCAGAAACATCCTTTCGCGAGTGCCTTCAGCGAGCGGTGACACGCAACGCATCCTCAAGCCGGATCCGCCCCTCATAAAGCGCGCGGCCAACGATCACCCCTTCGATATGTCCGGCCTCCTCCTGTTGCGCAGCTTCGCGCAACGCGCGAAGGTCTTCCAAGCTGTTTACGCCGCCGCTTGCGATCACCGGGATCGAGAGCTGCGAAGCCAGGGCTTGCGTCTGTGCCAGATTAAGCCCCTCCAGCATGCCGTCACGGGTGATATCGGTGTAAATAACGACGGCGGCTCCCTCGGCCTCGACACGCTTGGCCAAATCAAGCGGCGTTATCGCCGAGCTTTCCGTCCAGCCTTCCGTGGCGACAAAGCCGTTCCGCGCATCGATCCCCACTGCGATTCGGCCCGGAAAAGCCCGGCATGCTTCGGCCACGAGGGTGGGGTTCTTGACGGCGGCGCTGCCCAGCACAATCCGTTGCACCCCCGCGGCGAGCCAGCGTTCAATGGCGGCCATGTTGCGAATCCCCCCGCCAAGCTGCACCGGAACGCGCACGGCTTGCAAAATGGCTCTGACGGCTGCCTCGTTCACCAAGCGGCCGGCGACAGCGCCGTTGAGATCCACCACGTGCAGCCACTGGCAACCGCCCGCTTGCCACGCCTCAGCCTGGGCCGCCGGGTCTTCCGCGTAAACGGTTGCGTCGTTCATGGCGCCTTGACGAAGGCGGACGCAACGTCCGTCTCGCAGGTCGATCGCGGGATAGAGCGTAAGCGGCTTCAAGGCGTGATGCGGCTGCTCGGTTGCAGCAATTTGTAATAATAAAACCCTCGCAATGTCTTGCCTCCCACACGCGCGTAATGCGGGTGAATTCCCCAGCGGATATACCCAAGCGATTCATAAACGTGAATGGCAGCTTCTTGCGTTTCCCGCACATCCAAGTTCAAGACATGAAAGCCCATCGCGCGCGCCGCTTCCTCGACACGCAATGTCAGCAAGCGTGCAAGCCCGTGTCCGCGGGCGTACGGCGCAATGAAGCTGTGCATCAGCGTTGCCGCGAAAGCCTGCGCTTCGTTGTTGCGCGGCGCGCGAACAAGCTGTGCGGATCCCACCACCACGCCGTCCAGCCGCGCAATAAACAGATCTCGTTCGGGTACGAGCAGGACCCCTCGGAAATAGCGCTCCAGCGCCGCCTGTCCGGGTGGATTGACCCATCCGAAACCGCCGCCCTCGATAATGGCGGAGTTCGCTGCCTCGCACAGTGCGGCAAGATCCTCATCGGAAAGGGTCTCAGCGCGCTCCACCGCGCGCGTGAGACGAGCAGAAGAGGTGTCTGGCACGGGCGTTACGGGCTCCACTGCAGAAAGTTTTGCAGAATGCGCAAACCGACTTCTTGACTCTTTTCAACGTGAAACTGTGTCCCGGCACGATTACCGGCGGCCACCATGGCAATCACCGCGCCGCTATAATCGGTATAAGCCAGAACTTGGTCTTTTTCGGCGTTTTTCAACGCGTAGCTGTGCACGAAATAGGCATGATCGCCGGGTCTTAGTCCGTTCAGCAGCGGATGCGCCCCCGGTTCGAAAAGCAGCTCATTCCATCCCATATGCGGCAGGCGAAGTCCCGGCCCCTCCAGACGGGCAATCTCGCCGGAGATCCATCCAAAGCCTGGCGTCACGCGGTGTTCCAGTCCGCGCTCGGCCATCAATTGCATGCCCACGCAGATGCCCAAGAAAGGAACGCCTTGTTCGGTGCGCTCGGCAATCGCCTCCCAAAGGCCGGGAATGGCGTGGATCCCTTCCGCGCAGTCTGCAAATGCGCCTTGGCCCGGCAGCACAATCCGGTCGGCTTTCCGCACCGCTTCGGGTGCAGCACTTACCTCCACCTCCACCGAGAGATTCCCCCGTTCCGCAGCCACCCCGAGAGCCCGCGCGGCGGACGCAAGGTTGCCACTGCCGTAGTCGACCACAACCACTTTCATTGCAGTGCGGATGCTGCCAATTCCGGCCGGGCGGCGAGGAGCCGGCCATAGGCGGCTGCATCGTCGCGTGCCGCCAGGATATGAGCCAAATCATACCCCCGCAAACGAAGGTTCCACCCGCGGAGTTCTTGGCCGAACAGACCATAAAGCCAAGCCAAGCCCACGGCCGCCAACAACCGGAAAGCCGGAGGGGTAAACGCTGCAACAAGCACGTTCACGGCCACACCGAAGAGGCCGGCAATCCACGCCCCATGCGCAAAAAACCAGATCGGTCCAAAAACGGCTGCCCACCAGCTAAAGCCCTGAGGCACCAAGACCGGCGGGCGGGAGGGGTGCAAATACGCAGCGTAGAACTTCACAACACCCCCTTCGTCGAGGGTACATCTCTTCCACGGCGCGGATCAAGCTCCACCGCAGCACACAACGCCCGAGCCGCGGCCTTAAAGCAGGCTTCCGCGACGTGGTGGGTATTACGTCCGGCATATTGTGTCAAATGCAGCGTGAATAAACCGTTCGTGGCGAAGGCGCGAAAAAATTCTTCAAACAGCTCGGTATCCATCTCTCCGATTCGAGGTTGGCCGAACTGCACCGACCACAGAAGATAGCCGCGTCCGGAAAGGTCGATCGCCGCTTCGATACGCGCTTCATCCATGGGCACCACGGCATGGCCGAATCGCCGAATGCCCCGCTTTTCGCCCAGAGCGGCGGCTATGGCCTGGCCCAGCACGATGCCCACGTCCTCGGTGGTATGATGTGCGTCGATCTGTAAATCCCCCTCTGCCGTGATGCGAAGATCAAAGAGGGCGTGGCGCGCAAAGGCCGAGAGCATGTGATCGAGAAACCCGATGCCGGTTGCGATCTCCGCCTCACCTTTACCGTCAAGGTCAAGGCTCAGCGTAATTTTTGTCTCCGAAGTGGTGCGGACAATGCTTGCGGTGCGGCCCATGCCTCAGCACTAGCCGAAACTTTGCCCATGCGGAAGAGCGGCGGGCTGACTTGCGAGCAGAACCGGCCTATGCTGAACCTTGACACGCCAAACGAGACGGCAGGCTTATAGGGAGGAGACCAAAATATGCCTCGTGTCTTCGCGGGAATGCTTCTGGCTTCGGTGCTGGCATTCTGGCATCCGGCCCTCGCGCAATTGCCCGATAATGTGGTACGCATCGGTGTGCTGACCGATATGTCCGGCCCGTTTGCCGACCAAGTCGGCCGGGGGTCGGTGGTTTCCGCCCAGATGGCTGCGGAGGATTTCGCCCCGGAAGCCCAAGGGCTCAAAGTGGAGGTGCTCGCTGCCGATCATCTCAACAAGCCGGATGTCGGCGTGGGCATCGCGCGGCGCTGGGTGGATGAGGACGGGGTGGCCGCCGTCGTGGATTTGCCGAACTCGGGCGTTGCTTTGGCGGTTGCCAACCTCATGCGCCAGAAAAACCGTGTCGCCCTGGCTTCGAGCTCGGCGACCTCGGATCTCACCGGCAAAGCCTGCGCCCCGACGACCATACAATGGGTGTCCGACACCTGGTCGCAAGCGCATAGTCTGGTGCATGCGTTGCTTGAGAAGAATCTCAAAACCTGGTTTTTCCTGGATGTCGATTACGCCCTTGGAAAAGCCTTGGAGCGCGATGCCACGGAAGCATTGACCGCCGGTGGAGGGAAAGTTCTGGGCGTCGTGCGCGTTCCCTTGGGGACCACGGATTTCTCCACCCCGCTTTTGCAAGCGCAAAGCTCCGGCGCACAGGTCTTGGCACTGGCCAATACGGGGGCAGATGCCATCAATACCATCAAGCAGGCAGCCGAGTTTGGTATTACCCGCAAAGGCATGACGCTTGCCGCCCTGTTTCTGCAAATCTCCGATGTTCACTCCATCGGGCTGCAAACGGCGCAGGGGCTGCTGCTCCCGGCGCCATTTTATTGGGACCTCAATGAGAAGACCCGCGCCTGGAGCAAGCGCTGGAGCGCGCGTATGGGCGGGCGCATGCCTACCATGGAGCAGGCCGGCGTCTATTCCGCGACCATGGCCTATCTCCGGGCCGTGCGAGAGACGCGCACGCTGGACGGGGCAAAGACGGTGGCGGCCATGAAGGGAAAGACGATTGACGATCCTTTGTTTGGCCCGACCATCATTCGTGCCGACGGGCGCGCCGTGCATGCGAGCTATCTCTTTCGCGTGAAATCGCCTGCCGAGAGCCACGGCCCGTGGGATTATTATGTTCGGGTGGCAACGATCCTGCCTGAGAAGGCGTTTCGCCCGCTCCATGCAGGCGGTTGCCCGATGCTTGCCTCGCGGTAACGCGCAGCGAAGGCTGCTTCCCGAAACGCCGCCGCGCCGGCGCCGAGCGTTCTCTGGCGTTCTTTGACCTAGGGAGAGCGGCGGGCGAGGGGCGGAACGAATTGCGGCTCGGTATCCCAAGGAAAGAGGATCCAGGTGTCCTGGGAAACCTCGGTAATGAAGGTGTCAATCACGCTTCGGCCTTCCGGCTTGGCATAAATGCAAGCATAGTGCGCCCGTGGGACAACCCCGCGGACCGCCTGGATGGTGGCGCCCGTGTCCACCAAATCGTCGATCACGAGAAACCCCTCACCGTCTCCGGCGGCTGAAGGGAACTTGATGATCTGGGGAACTCCCCGGATTTCGTCTTGGTACGTTGCAACCGAAACGCTTTCCACCAACCGGCATTCCAGCTCGCGCGCCACGATCGCCGCCGGGATCAAACCACCCCGACTGATCGCGACAATCCCCTTAATCGCCGGCAAGCCGATCAGTCGCCAGGCCAGGGCACGGGCATCCCGATGGAGCTGATCCCACGTGACCGTATAGTAATGCGCGGCCATCAGAACAATTTCCCGCCATTCGGCACCGTGAAATCCGGGCGGATCAGCACCACGGCGCCTTCTTCGTCCGGCACGCCCAGGGTCAGCACCTCGCTCTTGAAACCCGCAATACGGCGCGGCGGAAGATTGACCACCCCGAGCACTTGCCGCCCGATCAATCGATCCGGCGTATAATGCACGGTCAGCTGCGCGGAAGATTGCTTGATACCGATCTCCGGGCCGAAATCGATCCAAAGTTGCAGCGAAGGTTTGCGCGCCTCGGGAAACGGCTTGGCCTCGACCACTGTGCCCACGCGGATGTCCACCTGTTCAAAGGCCTCCAATGCGGCGTTCATACGTTTTTTCCTCGGCGTTTCTTGACTTCAAACAACATTAGCCCGGATTTTCATAACGCGCGATGCGCCAGGCTTGCGGCTCCGCCGCAGCCGCCTGATACCAAGCCTCGACCAAAGGATGAGCGCGCACGGCCTCGCAATAGGCGCGTGATTGCGGCGCAATCGGGGGCTCATAGGTCAGTATGCGAGTGACCACCGGCGCATAAACGGCATCTGCCAGCGTAAACGTCGCGCCAAACAGGAACGGACCGTCGGTGCCGTAACGGGCACGGGTCTCACGCCAAATGGTCTCGATCCGCGAGAGATCAGCAAGGACGTCCGCGCTATAGACACGAGCGGGAAACCGCGCGCCGAGATTCATCGGCATGGCTTGGCGAAGCGCGCGAAACCCGGCATGCATTTCGGCAGCAATCGCGCGGGCCCAGGCACGCGCCGGGTTGGATGCCGGCCACAATCCCGGGGTGATTTCCGCACAATACTCGGCAATAGCGAGGGAATCCCAAACCGCATTGCCGTTATGCTCAAGATACGGCACCAGCCCGCTCGGCGAAACACGTTTAATCTCCGCCGCCTGGGGCCCTTCCAACGGCAGCACCACCTCTTCCACGGCAAGCCCGGCAAGGGCTACCGCAAGCCAACCCCGCATCGACCACGAGGAATATCTTCGTTGCGCGAGAAACAAACGGCCTTCCGACATGCCACCCCTCCGTGAATGATTGGCCCCAAGAGCGTGCTTGCGCGGCAGGCTCGGATGCGCGAGGCTAGGAAAGTTCGCAAAGGTGATGCCATGGATGAGATAACCACGCCACGTCCCAACGATCTTGAAGCCTTTTGGATGCCTTTTACCGCGAATCGAGCTTTCAAAGCCGCTCCGCGTCTGCTCGCCCGCGCGCAGGGGATGTTTTACTACACGCCCGAAGGTCGCGAAATCATCGATGGCACGGCGGGGCTTTGGTGCTGCAACGCCGGTCACGGACGCCGCGAGATCACCGAGGCCATCCAGAAGCAGGCCGCGATCATGGATTTCGCGCCGACCTTCATGATGGGCCATCCCATAGTGTTTCAGGCCGCCTCGCGGGTCGCGGAAGTGACGCCTCCCGGCCTCGACTACGTCTTTTTCACCAACTCCGGCTCAGAGAGCGCCGATACGGCGTTGAAGATCGCGCTTGCCTATCAGCGCGCGCGCGGACAAGCCCAACGTGTGCGCCTGATCGGGCGGGAACGCGGCTATCACGGCGTCGGCTTCGGGGGCATGTCGGTGGGTGGTTTAGGCAATAATCGCAAGCAGTTCGGCGCGTTTTTGCCTTATGTCGACCATCTCCCGCATACCCACGCGCCCGAACACAACGCGTTTTCGCGCGGTTTGCCCAAATGGGGCGCGCATCTGGCCGATGCTTTGGAAAACCTCGTTGCCTTGCACGGCGATACCATCGCCGCGGTCATTGTCGAGCCGGTGGCCGGCTCGGCCGGGGTGCTGATCCCGCCCGAAGGCTATTTGCAGCGGCTGCGCGAGCTCTGCACCAAACACGACATCTTGCTCATTTTCGATGAGGTGATCACCGGATTCGGCCGGCTCGGTACCATGTTCGGAACCGAGCGCTTCGGCGTAATCCCCGATATCATCACCATGGCGAAGGGGCTGACCAATGCGGCCGTTCCCATGGGGGCGGTTGCCGTAAAGAACGAGATTTACCACACTGTGGTGGACAATGCGCCGGCCGGGATCGAGCTCTTTCACGGCTATACCTATTCCGGTCATCCGCTGGCCGCGGCTGCGGCAATTGCCGCGATCGATATTTATCGGCGTGAGGATCTGCCGGCGCGGGCGCGCGCGATGGAGCCTTACTTCGAAGATGCCCTCCACAGCCTCAAAGGCTTGCCAAACGTGATCGATTTGCGCAATTTCGGCCTGGTTGCCGGAATCGAGCTCGCGCCCCGCCCGGGAAAACCGACCGATCGGGCCGTGCGCATCTTGCAGCGGTGCTTTGATGCCGGCGTGCTGATCCGCACCACCGCCGACATTATCGCACTTTCACCCCCCCTGATCATCGAAAAGCCGCAGATCGACCGGATTTTCACCACCCTTGCCGAGGCCATCCGCGCGGAAGCGGCTTAACCGCCGTAGCGGCTGGAGTCGCAACACGCGTTCTCAGGACGGGAATATTCGTTGGCAGCGTACACCCCGCCCTGGAACCGCTCCGCCACCTCATTGCCGCTGGTTTTGCCGGCAAGCTTGAGGGCGAATGCATCGGCACTGTCTTGCGGCGCCCAGCCGATCACTTCGCGCCCGTCACGGCCCCAGAAACTCCGGCTATTGTTGGAAGCGCCCCAAACCACAATGCAGCCGGTCTGTTTTGCGAGAACCGCCCGCTCGGTCAGGCGCACCAAATCCCCGTAAGAGAGCCAGGTAGAAAGCATGCGCGCATCGGTGGGTTCGGGAAAGCACGAGCCAATCCGCACCAATACGCTTTCCACGCCGTGTTTGTGCCAATAAAGCCTGCCCATCAGTTCACCGTAAGCCTTGGAAAGGCCGTAATAGCTATCGGGGAGCAGGCTGCAATCGTCATCAAGCTTCTCGGTCCGCTCATGAAAACCGATCGCGTGGTTGGAAGAAGCAAATACCACGCGTGCTCTTTCACGCCGCGCTGCCTCGTAAATATGATAAAGCCCACGGATGTTGGGGCCGATTACCTCTTCGAAAGGCCGATCCACAGAAACCGCACCGAAATGCAAAATCGTGCCGCAGCCTTCGGCAAGCCGGAGAATGGCAACCCCGTCGTTCAGATCGGCAGCGGTGAATGTCGCACCGGAGGGTAACGGATCTGGGAAAGGCGCGACATCGGTCAGCCTAAGCGGGAATCCCAAAGCGCCCAAGCCGCGTGCAATCTGTCGGCCCAAAGCGCCCGAAGCGCCGGTGAGCAGAACGGGGCGTGTGGGGGCTGGCATGGATTTTTCCTCCCTTGTTTTCACGGAAAATTCTCCGTCGCTATCGTGCAGCTTTGGCCGAGCGTTGCAAGCGCTTCCACGAGTGCTTTCACCCCGCCTGCCTTTTTGCGAAAAGCATGTCTTTGTGCGAAAATCATATTTTTGTGCGAAAAGCATGCCGCATCCGCATAGGTATTTCCCCTGCTGGTCATTCATTGGCCCGAACGGTAATTCTCCAAGACGCGTGTGCCTGCTTTGTCTTTTTCCTAAGGCAAGCAGGAGAGATGAGGAGAACACGATGGAAGCGATTGATCTGAGCGGCCAGAAGGGTCTCGTCGTAGGCATTGCCAACGAGGCAAGCCTTGCTTGGGCTGCTGCGCAGCATTTTCGGAGTGCCGGTGCAGAGCTTGCAATCACCTACCTCAATGACAAAGCAAAGCCGTTTGTAGAGCCGCTCGCTCAACGCGTGGCGGCACCTATTTTCCTCCCTTGCAATGTCGCGGCTGCCGGAGAACTTGAAGCTGTGTTCGATGCTATTCGCAGCCGATGGGGGCGGCTTGATTTCGTGTTTCACTCTATCGCATGGGCTCGCAAAGAGGATTTGCATGGGCGCCTCACGGATTGCTCGGCTGACGGCTTTGCCGAATCCATGTTGATTTCCTGCCATTCGTTCATCCGCATGGCAAAGCTCGCAGAAAGTTTGATGGATAGGGGCGGCAGCCTTATCACGCTAACATATTACGGTGCAGAAAAGGTTGTTGATCATTACAATGTGATGGGGCCGGTCAAGGCGGCGTTGGAATGCTCCGTTCGCTACCTCGCGCACGAATTGGGACCGAAGCGGATCCGCGTCAATGCCATTTCTGCCGGTGCCGTGAAAACCCGAGCCGCTTCCGGCATCGCGCATTTCGATGAGTTGATGAACGAAAGCATGCGTGCAGCCCCTCTGCACCGGCAGGTCGAATCTCACGAGGTTGGGCGCACCGCACTGGCGTTGGCGAGCGACCTGATGAGCGCGGTGACCGGAGAAGTGCTTTATGTCGATGCAGGATTCCATATCGAAGGGATGGTGTCTCACGAAAGCACGATCGATCGCAACGAAACGGAGAGGGTCGTGAACCGATGAAAGCGCGCGAGATTATGACCACCGAAGTCGTTTCCGTTCATCCCGATATGCCAATCCAGCAAGTTGCTCAATTGCTGCTGGAAAAAGGGATTAGCGCCGCGCCTGTGGTTGATGAGAGGGGCGATCTGCTCGGGATCGTCAGCGAAGGCGATCTGATCGGCCGTGATGAGCAGGAACGCTTGGCGCGGCGTGATTGGTGGCTCGCGCTGCTTGCCGGAAAACAGCCGCTCGACGAGCAATTCCTGGCGCGCCTGCAGGACAAAAACCGCAAAGTTCGCGAGGTCATGTCTGCGCCGGTTGTGACTGTGACAGAGGATACCGAGATTAAGGATATCGCACGGCTGCTGGCGCTTCATTGTATCAAGCGGGTTCCGGTCGTACGCGAAAATCGCGTGATTGGCATCGTAAGCCGCGCTGATCTCGTGCGCGCCATGCTCGCCGCCGAACCTGCCGCGGCGAAGCAGGAACAGGCGGCGCATGGAGGCTTTCTGAGTAAACTGCTGGGTCGCCAGAAATCACAAAATCAGGATGCCAAGCCGCCGGCGAGCCACGGCAGCGTTGAACCAAAGGCAGACGAAGACACGCTTACGGCGGCGGATTTTCAGCGTCTTGTAGAGGATTTTCAAAACAGCGAAGTTCATCACCGAGAGGAGGTGCAACGCGCCGCGGCGCGCACAAGGCAGGAACGGGTGAAGGAGCTTATCGATACGCACATTTTCGACGAAGGATGGCGAGATATTCTCCAGCACGCGCGCGAGGCAGCGGCGCATGGCGAAAAGGAGTTCCTGCTGCTGCGGTTTCCAAGCCAATTCTGTAGCGACGGCGGCCGGGCGATCAATGCCGGCGAACCCGATTGGCCGGCGAGCTTGCGCGGCGAGGCCGCGGAAATCTATCTGCGCTGGGAGCGGGATCTGAAACCGCGCGGCTTTCATCTTTCCGCCCGCGTGTTGGAATTTCCCGGCGGCATGCCCGGGGATATCGGTCTTTATCTGACCTGGCCCTCATAAACGCATCTCTCGATTTCTTTGCCGATTTTGCTTACGTTAGGGGCAATGTCTCTTTCGCATGAAGCTTCTTCGGCGCCTCGTATTCGCCTCCTGCCCCCGCATGTGATCGATCGCATCGCCGCAGGCGAAGTGATCGAACGCCCGGCGGCGGTGGTCAAAGAGCTTCTGGAAAATGCACTCGATGCCGGGGCGCGTTCCGTTTCCATAAGCCTTTCCGGCGGCGGCATCGACCGCATCGAAGTGGTTGACGATGGCGTCGGCATGACCGCAACAGAGCTTGCCCTTGCCGTGCAACGCCACGCCACGTCCAAGCTTGTCGATGAATCGCTGGTGCGCATCACCACCCTCGGTTTTCGCGGTGAGGCGCTTCCCTCTATCGGCGCGGTGGCAAAGCTTGCCATTACCTCCCGCCCCGCCGGGGCGGAAAGCGCCTACATGATCCGGCTGGAAGGCGGGGAAATCTTTCCGGTACGACCGGCGGCCGGGACGTTCGGCACCAAGGTGGTGGTTTCCGATCTGTTTTTTGCCACCCCTGCGCGTCGCAAGTTTCTCAAGCCTCCGCGCACGGAAGCCGAACACGCCGAGGCGGTCATTCGCCGGCTGGCCTTGGCAAACCCCGAGGTCGCCTTTCGGCTGGAAGTGGATGGAACGGTGTGCTTCCACGCGCCGGCCCAGGATTTGGCCGGCCGCATTGCAGCCTTGCTGGGTGAAGAGGCCGCCGCTTTGCTGCCGATCGAGGCGCGCCGGGGCGCGCTCGCGGTCACCGGCTTTCTCGGCCCGGCCACGTTGCATCGCGCCACGGGCGCGGCACAATTCCTGGTGGTCAACCGTCGCCCGGTGGTGGACCCCTTGCTCAAGACGGCGCTGCGTGTGGCGTATCGGGACGTGATTCCCGCAGGAAGGCAGCCGGTCGCGGCTATCCTGCTCACGCTTCCCCCCGAAGAAGCGGACGTGAACGTTCATCCGGCGAAAACCGAGCTTCGGTTTCGCGACCCGAACGCCGTGCGCGGTTTTCTGATCGGTACCATTCAGAAAGAATTGGCCCAGGCTGCCGGCCGCGCCCCTGCGGCCGAGGGGTTTGCCCACCTTTCCCCTTGGCGCATGCCGTTCTCGCGTTCTTTGCATTTGCCTGCCGCGGCGCGGCGATCGGGGCTGGCGGAGGCGCAATTGCCGTTGGCCCCGGCGCTGCAAGCCTCTCCGTCCCCAGCCCCACCATCGGAAAAATCCGCATCATTGCCGGAGCCCCCGGAACTTTCGCCGGAACACCCCTTGGGCGCGCCGCTCACTCAGCTTTGGGAGACTTACATTCTGGCCATCGCTCCCGACGGCGCGCTTGTTCTGGTCGATCAGCATGCGGCGCACGAACGGCTGACCCACGAAGCCCTGCGAGATGCATGGCATGCCGGGGGTGTGCCGGCGCAACCCTTGTTGCTTCCGGCCGTGGTCGAGCTTGCCGCGGCTGATGCGGAACGCTTGTTGGCCCGAAAGGACGAGCTTTCTCAACTGGGGTTGGAGATCGAATCTTTCGGCATCGGGGCCGTTCTGGTGCGCGCGCTCCCGGCGCCGCTTTCCGGAGCGGACCCCACCCCGCTCCTCCGCGATATCGCCGAGGAGCTGGCCGAATGGGGAGAAGCGACGGCGCTTGCGGCGCGGCTGGATGCGGTGATCGCGCGGATGGCCTGCCACGGCAGCATTCGCGCCGGCAGACGCCTCTCTCTGGAAGAAATGTCGGCGCTTCTTCGCACTATGGAACGCTCGCCCCGCGCCGCGACCTGCAGCCACGGGCGACCCACTTACCTCAAATTCGGAGCCGCCGATTTCGCGCGCATGTTCGGCCGCAAGTAAGCTGCCGGGGCCGAGCGCCGATGCTAACGCCGTTGCTTGGTCTGCGCGGCGCGCTGCGCCAGGGTCAGAATCGCACGGCGGCAGATGAGTTCCGCAGGTTGGCCGGTCTGCTTGCAGGCGCGTTCCGCCTCCCACAACCCTTTTGCGGCCGTCTCAAGCATTGCTTGCGACCAAAGCGAAAGCGCTTGGCGGAACGCAGCCTGACGGCGAAAGAAGACAGGAGGACGTAAGCCGTTCATCGCCTCGGTTTCGCTTGCGCCCTCCGCAACGGCGAGTTGCACCGAGAGCAGCCTTTGCACATGCAAAAGCGCCGCACGCACGACCGAAACCGGGCTTGAGCCTTCGGCCAAGGCCAATTCCAGCGCCCGGTCCGTCTCGGCAAGATCGCCGCAAGTTGCGGCAAATAGCGCATCTTCCAGCGAAAGGCCGGCAAAGTCTCCGACACAGGCCTGGGCGGCGGCAACGTCGATCGTCTCGCCGCGGTTTGCAAACAGCGCGAGTTTTTCCAACTCGCGCCGGGTGGCGGCGTGATCGGCGCCGAGATGCGCAGCGAGCCACGTGCGCGCTTCCTCGGTGGCGGTGAGGCCGAATTCGTTGAGAACGGCAGAAATTGTCTGCGCAAGCGCCCGGCCTGTTTCCTGATAGCAGCCAATAGCGGCGGCATCAGGGGCACGCTCGGCAAGCGCCCGAAGCCGAGAGCGGGCGGCAAGCCCCGGCGCTTCCAGCAGCAAAAGCGCTTCCCCCGGGCCGGCCAGGGCTTCTTGCACCGCCGCGGTAGCGGCATCACTCGCCTCGCGCACGCGCACCACGCGCCGTCCTCCGGTCAGGGAAAGCGCTGCCATCTCGGCGGGAATTTCCGCAAACTGGCCGGGGGCGATCTCGGCAATGCGGAACGGGTCTTCGCGGGCGCCGATGATGGCAATGCTGACCCGCTCGGCCCGTTCGCGAATCAGCCCAAGGTCATCCCCATACAGCAAAATGAGGCGAAACCGCTCGGGCGCGGCCAGTGTCTCTTCCACCTTACGGGGGTCGATTTTCATAATCGGCTTCAGGCCGTGGCTTTGTGCTTCGTAAAGTAAGCGGCAAGCTGCCAGGTGATTTGATCGGCAATTTGCTCGGCCAGACGCCGATGAACCAGTTCCTCTTCCAAAGCCGCCTGGAAAAATTGTTCGTTGATCCAGTTGTACCCGTCGATGGCACGCGCCTTGCCGGAGGCAAGCACGGTCCGCGTCGGATCCTGCGCGCGCAACGTCCATGCCGCGTTGGCTACGACACGCTGGAACGTGGTCGAGGTATCCGGCTGGATCGCGATTCCTTCCTCGCCAAAGCCGAGAACGACCTCAAGATCGTAGCGATGCGCGACGGCAACCCCGGCGCGTTCAAAACGTTCGATCAACGCCTGACGAAGAAGTTGACCCGGCCGGTCTGGGATCCGTGCCACGGTAATCTCGGCAAGCTGCTGAGCTGCCGGGATGGGCTCACCGTCCGCCGAGGGCGCATAAAGGGGGTGAAAGCCACAGCCTGCAAGCGCAAAGGAGGCGGCGAATGCCAACATGCCGCGCCTCGGCAAACCGTTTGCTGGCCCTCTTTGCATGGGAAATTGCTAATCGGAGACAACGAAGTTGACAATACGGTCCGGCACATAAATGCGCTTGACGATATGCTTGCCGGCAAGCTGGCGCGCCACATTCGGCTCTGCTTCGGCCGCCGCGATCACCTCCGCCCGGTCTGTTCCGGGCGGAACTTCGATCGTGCCGCGCAGCCGGCCCATCACTTGCACCGCAATGGTCACGGTGACGGGCTGGGCAAGCTCCGCCTCCGCCTCCGGCCATTCTTTTTCGGCAAGAAGCCCGGCGCCAGGGCAAAGCAAAGCGTGCATTTCCTCGGCAAGGTGCGGCACCATCGGTGCCGCGAGCCGCGTCAGCGTTTCGATCGCCTCGCGTTTTGCCCAATTCAGGCCGGCGGCTTCATCCGCGTTGCGGATTCGTTCCGCCTCCGCGATGGCATTGGCCAATTCGTGAATGCGTGCGACTGCGAGGTTGAACCCAAAATCTTCAATGGCCTGGGTCACCGCAACGATGGTACGGTGGGTGACGCGCCGCAGATTGAGCGCTTCTTTGGAAAATGTTTGCGGTTTGGCAAGATCGGGGGGACATTGGGCCGCGATGCTTTTTGCCAAGCGAAAGAGGCGTTGCATAAAGCGATGTGCCCCCTGCACGCCGGCTTCGGTCCATTCCATATCGCGCTCGGGGGGATTGTCGGCCAAAATGAACCAGCGGGCGGTATCAGCCCCATAGCGCGCGACAATGGCATCGGGGTCGACCGTGTTGCGTTTGGATTTCGACATCGCTTCCACGCGCCCCGCGGTGACCGGCTCGCCGGTCTTGCGATGCACCAAGCTGCCATCGGGCTTGCGTTCCACTTCATCCGGGTAAAGCCAGCGGCCGTCAGCGCCGCGATAACTTTCATGGGTGACCATCCCCTGCGTGAAGAGACCCGTGAACGGCTCGTCGATGTTCAGATATCCGCAGGCCCGCATGGCGCGGGTGAAAAATCGCGAATACAGGAGGTGCAGGATCGCGTGCTCGATTCCGCCGATGTATTGATCCACCGGCAACCAGAAATCGACTGCTGCGCGGTCAACCGGCGTGTTCGCATGCGGGCTGCAAAACCGGGCAAAGTACCATGAGCTATCGACAAACGTATCCAGCGTGTCGGTTTCCCGTTTGGCCGGACCGCCGCATTGCGGGCAGGCAACCTCTGGCCAGGAGGGATGATGCGCCAGCGGGTTGCCGGGCAGATCGAAGCGCACGTCTTCGGGAAGCAAGACGGGGAGATCTTTTTCGGGCACGGGCACGGCGCCACACTGCGGGCAGTGGATGATCGGGATCGGGCAACCCCAATAGCGTTGGCGGCTCACGCCCCAATCACGCAAGCGCCAGTTGATTTCCTTTTTGCCGATCCCGAGCCTTTCGATCTCGGCAATGGCGGCGCGCTTTGCCGCCTCGACGTCGAGGCCGTTCAAAAAACCGGAATTGATCAGCGTTCCCGGCCCGTCATAGGCTTCTGTGCCGATGACAAACTCCGAGGCGTCTTTTCCAGGCGGCAGAACGACGGGAAGCACGGGCAGGCCGTAAGCGCGCGCGAATTCCAAATCGCGCTGATCATGCGCGGGGCAGCCGAAAATGGCCCCGGTGCCGTATTCCATCAGCACGAAATTGGCGATCCAGACCGGGAAGGTTCGCTCCGGCAAAAACGGGTGTCGCACCCGCAAACCCGTGTCATAGCCGCGCTTCTCGGCCGTTTCGATGACGGCCTCGCTGGTGCCCAGGCGCTGGCATTCGGCAATGAACGCGGCGGCGTTCGCATCCCGTGCCGCCACCAGCGCGGCCAGAGGGTGTTCCGGGGCCAGCGCCAGGAACGACATACCGAAAAGCGTGTCCGGGCGGGTGGTGAAGACTTCCACTTCGGAAATGGAACCTTCCGGCTCGGTCAGAGCGAACCGCAAGCGGGCGCCTTCGCTGTAGCCGATCCACTTCGCCTGCATCACACGCACGCGCTCCGGCCAGCGCATCAGATCGTCGAGGGCTTTCAACAATTCCGGCGCAAATTTGGTGATCCGCAAAAACCATTGCGCGAGCTTGCGTCGCTCGACCGGCGCGCCGGAACGCCAGCCGCGCCCGTCGATCACCTGTTCGTTGGCGAGCACGGTATTGTCCACAGGGTCCCAATTCACCCAGCTTTCCCGCCGCTCGACAAAGCCCGCGCGCAGAAAGTCGAGGAACAATTTTTGCTGATGGCCGTAATAGCTCGGCTCACAGGTGGCAAATTCGCGCCGCCAATCGATCGAAAATCCCATGCGTTTCAGTTCGCTGCGCATGGCGGCGATATTTTCGAAGGTCCATTGCTTGGGATGAATGTTGCGTTCACGCGCGGCGTTCTCCGCCGGCAAACCAAATGCATCCCAACCCATGGGGTGAAGCACCGTAAAGCCGCGCGCACGCTTGTATCGGGCCAAGACATCGCCCAACGTGTAATTTCGCACATGGCCCATATGGATTTTTCCGCTCGGATAAGGAAACATTTCCAAAACGTAGTATTTGGGCCGGCCATCGCGCGGCACGTCAGGAACGGCAAAGCACCCGCGCTCTTCCCACATCCGCTGCCACCGGGGCTCTGCGGTCCGAAAATCGTAAGCAAGCTGCTCTTCGGCGGTGGAAGCGGCGGAAATCGGGCGTTCGGAAGCAGGCTGATCCATGCTGGGCCTTACAGACAGAGTGATTTTCAGAGTGATTTTCGACCTTGCAACCCTTCGGGGCAAAGGACCCCTTCAACTCCGTGCCTCCTCGGCGCGCAACTCACGCGCACGGGCTAGCACTTTGTTTTCGATATCGCCGGTTACGGTGCGGTTCACCGGCGCATCCACCCATTGCCCGTTTTCATTGCGCACCTGGCGGAAGATCGCGACACGAATGCCGTCTGAACGAAGCTGGGTGCCAAGCACGTAGACCGTGGCACGAAACCGCTCATCGGGCGAGCCTTGCGGCTGCCACCAATCGGTGACGATGACCCCCGCGAACGGATCTGCCGAGGCAAGCGGCATGAAAGACAGCGTATCCAACGCCGCTCGCCAGAGATAGGCGTTCACCCCGACCCCCGTCTTCACCCCTCCTGGGCCAGAGGGTCCGAAAGCGCTTTGCGAACTACTCCCGCAGCCGGAAAGGCCAGCGAGGAGGCTCAAAAGCAAAACAGCGATAACCGAGCGTGAAACCATGATGCGACAAAACCGCTATGACAAGACTGCATGCGCCGTAGACAAGGTGCACGAGACATACAAGGCGCGCGAGACCGAACACGTTCTCTATCTTGCCTGCTTGCCGGAGCCAAGCCCGGCAACAGCTGCAAAGGAACCAATTCCACCAATCGCAACCGCCTTCCGAGGCACCCGACGAAGGTTCTGCGTCGAGATCCCGCCCAATGCAGCCAAAGGGATACGCGCATTCCGGGCGAGCTTGGCCCATCGGAGCGGCATCAGGCCAGCCGCTCCCGGATGGCTTGCCGTCGGAAACAGCGGTGAGAGAAAAGCCAGGCGTGCCCCTGCTTGATAAGCGCGTCTCAATTCCCGCGCGTTATGCGCAGAAGCGGTGCGGAACTTCACTTTGCGTCCGAGCAGGCTGATTTCTCCTCGGCTCAAATGCAGCCCCGCGTGCACGGAAAGGGCGAGCCGGGCATCTTGCGCAATCACCAGAACGATCTGCCGGGCCCGGCAAATGGGGGCAAGCGCTCGGGCCAGTTGTGCGCGGAGGGCGGCATTTGGCTCACGGAGGATGATGCCCGAAAGCCCTTTCGGAAGCAAAGCCGCGAGCGGGAGCGGATTCGGCAGACGCTCGGCATCCGAAAAAAGCCAAAGCGGCGGCACGGCGGGAGGGTTTTGCGCCTGCCTGCCGGCGCGTCTCTTTTTTTGGCGCGCCTTGACGGCTGCTGCCCAGGCGCGGAATTTGGCGTCCATGACCGAATCCTCCCCGGATATCGCTGCTAATCTGGCGCACGTGCGGGCGCGGATCGAGGCCGCAGCCCGTGCGGCCGGGCGCCGGGCGGAAGAGGTCCACTTGGTTGCGGTTAGCAAAACCAAGCCGGCTGCGGCGGTGGAAGCGGCGCTGAAGGCAGGCCAGCGCCTTTTTGGCGAGAATCGGGTGCAGGAAGCAGCGCAGAAATTTCCGCCCCTCAAGGCCGCCTGGCCCGACCTGCGGCTACACCTGATCGGGCCTTTGCAAACCAACAAAGCGCGCGAGGCTGTCGCTCTCGCCGACGTGATCGAGACCCTTGATCGCCCGCGGCTTTCTGACGCCCTCGCCCGTGCGGCCGAGAAAGAGGGGCGGCTGCCGCACCTGCTCGTGCAGGTGAATGTTGGTGACGAACCGCAAAAGGCCGGCGCGCCGCGGGCCGAGGCCGATGCCTTCATCGAGGCGTGCCAAAAACGGTTCGGGGCATCGGTGATCGGGCTGATGTGCATTCCGCCGTTGGGGGAGGATCCCAGGCCTCATTTTCTCTGGCTTGCCGCCTGCGCGGCGCGACACGGGCTTGCGGTCCTGTCGATGGGGATGTCGGCGGATTTCGAGGTCGCCATCGCCTGCGGCGCCACCCATGTGCGCCTGGGGACAGCCGTTTTCGGAGCCCGTGTCTAGCGCGCCAATCCGGCCGCCCTTGCGATGCTCTGGCCGCAGGCGTATGCGGGCAGCCGGTTTCACTGAGCCTTTGCATGCGAGAAGCATACCACCAGCGTAGCCGAAATCACGAAAAGGAACAGCGGATGTCCGTTACCACTGCACGCACCGTGCCGGCGCAAACCGTGCCTCGGCTTGGCGTTCTGGTTGCCGTTCTCGGCGTCGTCTACGGCGATATCGGTACAAGTCCGCTTTATGCAGTCAAGGTAAGCCTGGAACACTTTCGCGAGCACGGCATCGGCAACATCGAAATTCTGGGCATCTGTTCGCTGATTTTCTGGGCGCTGCTGCTGACCGTCACCGTAAAATACGTGCTGTTGATCATGCGCGCTCACAATCGTGGTGAGGGCGGTATTTTGGCTTTGATGGCTTTGGCGCAGCGCGCTATCCGCTCGCGCCACGCACGCCGGATTGTCGCGCTGATCGGCATTGTCGGGGCAAGCCTGTTTTTGGGCGACGGCGTCATCACGCCGGCAATTTCGGTGCTTTCGGCCGTGGAAGGCTTGGAAGTCTCGGCGCCGGAGTTGCAGCATTACGTTCTGCCCATTTCGGTTGTGGTGATTATCGGTTTGTTTTTGATGCAGTCGCGCGGCACCGAGCATGTCGGCCGCCTGTTCGGCCCTGTCATGGTGCTATGGTTTGCCGTGATCGGGGTTTTGGGCTTGCTCTCGATCGCGCGTCATCCGTTCGTGTTGGCCGCACTTTCGCCCCAATACGCGGTGGCGGTCTCCTTGCGCGATCCTTGGCTGAGCTTTGTCGTGCTGGGATCGGTGGTTTTGGCCGTTACGGGAGCCGAGGCCCTATATGCCGATATGGGACATTTCGGTGCCCGCCCGATCAAGGTGGTATGGCTTGCTTTTGTCTTTCCCTCATTGGTGCTGAACTACCTCGGCCAAGGCGCCCTGATGATGGGCAATCCGCAGGCCATCGAAAATCCGTTCTACCTTTTGGCGCCCCGCCCGCTGCAATTGCCGCTGGTGGTGCTAGCGACCGTGGCAACGGTGATCGCGAGCCAGGCCGTTATTTCCGGCGCATATTCGATTTCCCGCCAGTGTACTCAACTCGGCTATTTCCCCCGCATGACGGTGCGGCATACGGGTGAGACCGAAGAGGGCCAAATCTATATTCCTCAAGTTACCGGGGCGTTAGCAGTTGCCGTCGTGATTCTGGTGCTGGCATTCAAAACCAGCGACAGCCTCGCCTCGGCCTACGGCATTGCAGTAACCGGGACGTTTCTCTGCACCAATCTTCTGGCGGTTGTTGTCTTCCGCCATCAATTTCATTGGTCGCGCTTTCAGGTTGCCGCGGCATTTGGGTTTTTCCTGCTGCTGGATTTGGTTTTCTTCTCCGCCAATACGCTCAAACTGGTGGAAGGCGGCTGGGTGCCGATCGTGATCGCCCTTGCCTTGATTGCGCTCATGACAACCTGGCATCGCGGGCGGGAGTTGTTGTTTGCGCGTTGGCGCCAAGAAAGCCTGCCGTTGGGCTCTTTTTTAGCGCGGCTGCCGCAATCGCGCATTGTGCGCGTGCCCGGCATTGCGGTCTTTCTCACAGGCAACCCGGATTACGTGCCGAATGCTCTGCTGCACAATCTGAAACATAACAAAGTGCTGCATGAGCGCGTGCTGTTTGTCACGGTGACGACGGTCGATGAACCGGAAGTCCCGGAAGAGCAGCGTGCCGAAGTGGAAGAGCTCGCCCCCGGGATTCATCGCGTGATCCTGCGTTACGGCTTCACCGAAAGCCCAAACATTCCCCGTGCGTTGCAGGCGCTGAACGAAAAGGGGGTTCCGTTCGATCCCATGCAGGCAAGCTACTTCCTCGGCCGAGAGACCATTGTGCCGGCCATGATGCCGAAAATGCCCCTTTGGCAGATGTGGTTGTTCCTGGTTCTGGCACGCAATGCGGCCTCGGCCACCGAATTTTTTCGCATTCCGCCGGATCGGGTGGTGGAGGTCGGCGTGCGTGTGGCAATCTAGGCTTGCATGCCGGCCCGCTTCGGGAAAGGATTTGGGGTAAGGATCTGGCATCGTGCCTTGCATAAAGGATGCTAAGCTTTGAGTATGACGCTCCCGTTTGCGCTGCCGCCGTGGCTTCCTTGGTGGATCCCTGTTCTTCTCCTTCTTGCCGGGCTCCTTTACCTCCTGGCGTTCTTGATTATGCCCTTCAGCGTCATCGGCCTGAAGGGGCGGCTCGAGTCGATCGAGATGCGACTCGATGAAATTCAAAGCGAAATTCGCAGCCTTGCTCTTCGCCTGCCCGAGCCTTTGCGCCCGACGTCAGACGATGAGCTCACGTTGAGTTATATAAAGCCGCCTCAATGGGATGATGTGCGCCCCTCGACACGTCCCCCGATCCCCCCCGCGCCGGCCGTCTCGGCGCGAAGATCGCCGGATCAGCAGCCTCTCCGCACGCGTCCGAAAGAGGAAGCGCCGCAGCAAACTCGGATAGAGCCTCGGTTGGGCAGCCCACGCTGAGCACCTTGCGGAAGGAGTGCCATGCCATGCGGATCACCGTGCTGCAGATGAATCCGGGCGCCGAGAAAAGCGCCAATATTGCCCAGGCCGAGCGTCTGATTGGCCAAGCAATGCGGGAGGATCGCCCGGAATTTCTTGCTCTTCCGGAAATGTGGACCTGTTTGGGCGGGGACCGCGCAACAAAATTCCGCGAGGCGGAAAATCTTCCCGCGCCGGGAGCACATGGAGCCGGCGGCGCAGCCTATGAGTTTTTGCGCCACATGGCGCGAAGCCACCATGTTTATGTGCATGGCGGTTCCATCGCCGAGCTCGCCGGCGAAAAACTGTTCAATACGACGGTGGTGTTCAACCCCGAGGGGCAAGAGATTGCCCGCTACCGCAAGCTCCATTTGTTTGACATTGTCGGCCCCGACGGGACAGGCTATCGAGAGAGCAATACCTATGCGTCCGGGGACGCCATCGTGACGTGCGATGTCGGCGGTATAACGGTGGGGCTTGCAATTTGCTATGATATCCGTTTCCCGGAGCTGTTTTTTGCTTTGCGCCGAGCCGGTGCGGAATTGATCATGTTACCATCAGCCTTCACGTTACAGACGGGCAAGGATCACTGGGAAGTGCTGTTGCGGGCGCGGGCAATAGAAACGCAATGTTGGTTTGCCGCTCCTGCCACTTGGGGGCGGCACTTCGAGCGCGGCGAGGCGCGCTACACATTCGGCCATTCGCTGATTTGTGACCCCTGGGGCACGGTCGTGGCCCAGGCCTCCGATGGGGTGGGATGGGCGAGTGCGCGCCTAGATCCTGCCCGCACCGAACGCGTGCGGGCCGACATGCCCATGCTGGCCGCGCGGCCGGTTTTGGATCGGAAATTGCTTTGAGCGGTCCGGAACCGAAGCGCATCGCCTTTTTGGCGGCGGAAAACCCGGCCGCGCAAGCCAAACGCGAACGGCTGGCGGCGCGTTATGGCAACGCCCCGCTTTCCGAGGCAGAGGTCGTGGTTGCTCTTGGCGGCGACGGGTTCATGTTGGAAACCCTGCACAAATTGCTTGGCCGCAATCTCCCGGTATACGGAATGAATTGCGGCTCCGTCGGGTTTCTCATGAACGCTTATAACGAGGAAGATTTGCCGCGTCGCATTGCCCAGGCTCAGGCGGCCGAACTGCATCCCTTGCGCATGCATGTGGTCACGATGGGCGGCGCGGTGGAAGAGGCTTTGGCATTCAATGAGGTCTCGCTGCTCAGGGAACTGCGCCAGGCGGCCAAGCTTCGCATCTCGGTGGATGGTCGCGTGCGGCTTCCCGAGCTGATCTGCGACGGGGTGTTGGTCTCCACGCCGGCCGGATCGACGGCGTATAACCTTTCCGCGTACGGCCCGATCGTGCCGCTCTCGGCCGATCTGCTTCCCATTACGCCAATTTCGCCGTTCCGTCCGCGCCGCTGGCGCGGAGCGCTATTGCCCGGCAATGCCGATGTGTTGATCGAAGTGCTAGAACCCGAAAAACGCCCCGTCGCCGCGGTGGCCGATTTTACCGAGGTGCGCGATGTGGTCTCGGTGGCGATCCATCAGGACAAAACTATTGCCGTGCGGGTGCTCTTCGATCCCGATCAGGCTCTTTCCGAGCGCATCATCGCCGAGCAATTTACGGTTTAACCGATATGGCGATGCGGCAAAGAGGCGCAGCTTGGTTGCAAGGCGGCCTCGGCGGCAACGCGAATCAGGGAAAGTAAAATAGGGAGGGAAATATGGCCCGGTTCACAATTGCAACTCCGGTTCTGCCGGCTGCTCTCGGCAAGGACGATTATGCTTATGAAAAAGAGCCGCTCCGAGGGCTGGATGCAGAAATCATTGAAGTTCCCGCGGATACGGAAGACGCATTCATTGCCGGCGCACGTGATGCGGATGCGCTCTATGCCAAGGTGATTCCCATCAGCAAACGCATCATTGGAGCTCTCGAGCGGTGTAAAGTGATTGCACTGGGGAGTGTCGGCGTCGATACAGTGGATGTTGCTGCCGCGACCGCGCGGGGGATCCCCGTGACCAACTGCCCCGATACCTTCATCGAAGAGGTGGCCGATCATGCGATGACCCTGCTCCTGGCAGGATTTCGGCAACTGGTGCAGCAGGATCGGATGGTGCGCGAAGGACGCTGGAAGGAAGGCCGGCCGGCGCTCTACAAAATTCCCCGCTTGTTCGGGTTGACCCTTGGCTTCATTGCGTTCGGCCACGTTGCGCGCGCCACCGCCTTGCGGGCCAAACCCTTCGGACTCAGGCTCTTGGCCTATGACCCGTATATCGAAGAGGTGCTCATGACCTCTCTCGGGGTGGAGCCGGTCAGTCTTGAAGAACTTTTGGAACGATCGGATTTCGTCTCCATGCACGCGCCCGGCGGGGCGGAGACCCATCACATGCTGCGCGAAGAGCATTTCCGCCGAATGAAGCCGACCGCGCTTTTTATCAATACCGGGCGCGGCAGCACGGTGGATGAGCAGGCGCTGATCAAAGCGTTGCAGGAGGGCTGGATTGCCGGCGCCGCATTGGATGTGCTGGAGACCGAGCCGCCTGGCCATAACAACCCGCTTTTGAAAATGGATAACGTGACGCTCACCGCCCATGTCGCTTCCGCCTCCGCGCGGTTCGACCCGGCGCGCAAGCGCCGAGTGGGGCGGGAGCTTGCCCTCGTGCTCTCGGGGCGGTGGCCTGAGGCGTGCGTCAATCCCTCGGTATTGCCGCAAACCGGCCTGCGGCGCTGGCAGCCGGTTTCAATGGAACGCGGTCCGAACAGCTAGGCCATGGATGAAACTGCGGGAGTCACTGCCTTGGATTCTGCCGCTCCACGGCAGAATCCAAAGACCGCGCATATTGCCCGCCGCTGGGCGGTGGTGATCCCCGCTTTTCAAGAAGAAGCAACAATCGGCGGCCTCGTGCAGGCCTGTCGCGCGCTGCCGGAAGCCCCGCATGTCATGGTGGTGGATGACGGTTCCACGGACCGAACGGCCGCATTGGCGGCGGCAAGCGGCGCGGAAGTCGTGCGCCATCGAAGCAACCAAGGCAAAGGCGCGGCCTTGGCGACGGGCTTCGCACGCGCCTTGGTTGCCGGCGCGGCGGGTGTGGCGACCCTTGATGGCGACGGCCAGCACCAGCCGGCCGATCTTTCCTTGCTATTTGCATGCGTCGCGTTATGGCCGCAACGCATCATTATCGGCTCACGGCGCGCGTCGCGCCATGCCATGCCGCCAGCTCGCTATATTGCCAACCGCGTGGCCGATTTTTGGGTTTCGTGGGCGGCCGGATGGCCGATTGATGACAGCCAAAGCGGGCTCCGCGTCTATCCTGCGGACTTTCTTCGGCAGATCAACTGCGGAAGCTCGCTTTCCCGCGGCTTTGGGTTTGAAAGTGAGATCCTCATTGTCGGCGGCCGCTTGGGCTTTCAGACGGTGGCTGTTCCGATTTTCCCGATTTACGGACGCCAGCTCGCCCGCCGCAGCCATTTTCGCCCCTTTTGGGACATTGTGCGCATCGTGCAAATGGTGGCAGGCTATTTGCTGCGTTCGGGCATGTATCCCTCCGGCCTCTGGCGTTCATTGGCAGAGCCTCGCGCGGTTATCAGCCGTGAAACCCTTGAACATGATCTGCTGGCAAAAGCGCCTTTGTTCTCGGCGCAGCGGGAAGCGGCCGCATCATCCGAGCATGCAACGGAGCGGAGCAGGAAAGAAATGCATCAAAAGCCATGAGGAGGATAAAAATACGCAAGCGCGGCGGGCTTTCGCCGCGGGTTTGGCAGTAGTGCGCGAACCCGTGCTCACTTATATGGTTGCCCATGTCTGATGTTCCCGAGTTTCTTGACCGCGGGCGCCCGGATGTGCCCGATCTGGTCGTTGCCCGCGCCGTATTGCCCTTTCATCTGCCGCATCGCGCCGTACGCGGGCGGCTGGTGCGGCTGGGCGTGTTGGCAGATGCGCTGTTGTCGCGACATGATTACCCCACACCGGTTGCGCGGCTTGCCGGAGAGGCGCTGGCGCTGGCCGCGGGACTTGCCACCGCGTTGAAGTTTCGTGGCTCTTTCAGCGTCCAGGCCCGCGGCGACGGGCCGGTGCGCCTTTTGCTGGCTGACTGCACCGAGCACGGCGCCTTGCGCGGTTATGCGCGCCTGAACCGCGAAGCGCTGGATGCATTGCTGGCCATGAACCCCAACCCGAGCGCCGCCGCATTGCTCGGCCACGGCTATCTGGCTTTCAGCGTCGATCAAGGGGCCGAGCGCGAACCTTACCAAGGAATCGTCGCCATGGAAGGGGAGAGCCTTGCCGAGATGGCAGGGCATTATTTTCGCGCCAGCGAGCAGATCAAAAGCTTGGTGCGCCTCGCCGCGGCCCGGGGCGAAGCTGGCTGGAGAGCCGGGGCGCTGATTCTGGAGCGCATTCCGTTGCCGAGGGAAAGCGGCGGCCTTCGCGACCTCGAGTCCGAACACGAAAGCTGGCGCCGGGCCACACTGCTTGCCGAAACTCTCACCGAGTCGGAACTTTTGGACGAAGCGCTTGCGCCCGAGCGGTTGCTTTATCGGCTTTTCCACGCCGACGGCGTGAGCGTGGCTCAGCCGCGGGCGCTTGCCTTCGGGTGCCGGTGTTCACGCGCGCGGCTTGCCGATATTCTCGAATCGTTCCGCCCGGAGGAACTGGACGAAATGCGCACAGAGGCAGGCGACATTGTGATGACGTGCGAATTTTGCAATGTGAATTTCCGCTTTGCGCGTGAGCGCCTGCGCGGGCGGACGTCCCGGTGAGCAGCGGCAAAATCTGGGGTGTTGACCAAAGCGCCTTGCCGAGGCAGTTGCGGCGCAGTCTTGCTCCAGCAAAGGAGGCCAAATGCCCGTGAACGTCAGGTCAGCCCTTTGCGCGATCGCGCTGCTTTTGGCGCCCGCCTGCACCGAGGAAAGCGCCTCGGGGCCGCAGAGTTTTCCGCCGCTTTCTTATTCCTATCTCACGCATCTCTACCTCAATGTCGCCAAAATCGAGATCGAGGATGACTGGACCCCAAGCGAGGATGATGTCAGCTGGCTCTCGCCGGCCCGGCCTTTGGATGCCTTGCGGCGGATGGCGCAGGATCGCCTGATCGCAGCCGGGACCACGGCGCGCGCGGTGTTCAAAATTCAGGACGCCTCGTTGCGCAAGGGCGAGAGCGTTCTCTCCGCCCACGCCGCGGTAGAGCTCGATATTTATACCGACTCCGGCACGCGCGTCGGCTTCGCGGAAGCCAGGGCCGCGCGCACGACGACCTATTCGCCCGAAGAGTCGAGCGATGCCGCTCTCCGTCCTTTGCTTTATCAGCTGACCAAGGGCCTGATGGACGATATGAACGTGGAATTCGAGTATCAGGTGCGCCACAATCTCAAGGAATGGCTCCAGCAGCCCAGTGAGCCGGCCGGCGCGATCCCGCCCCCGGTGCAGGCACAGCCATTGCAGAATCCGGGCATGTAGCGCCAGAGAGCCGGCCTAACCCCGAACGGAGGAAGACCATGCTGCCCAGGATCCTCGCCATTATTGTGCTTGCGCTCTTGCCCCTGGCCGCACGTGCTCAAGACGAGCAGCAGGCACTCGTGGACCGCGCTACCCTTACGGTGGATGAAATGATCGGCCAGGATCCGGAGTCGAACAAAGACCGAATCGATCTGCTGCGGCGAGCCAAGGCGGTCATGATATGCCCGCGTGTTTTCCGCGCCGGCTTTTTCCTGGGCGGGGCAGGCGGTGATTGCGTGTTGACGGCACGTGATGGTGCCGGCTCATGGTCCGACCCTGCTTTCTATACCTTGGGAAGCGCAAGCTTCGGGCTGCAGATCGGCATTCAGGACGCCGAGATTATCCTGATGATTCTTACGGAGAAGGGGCTCAACGCCATCCTGGATAGCCAGTTTAAGATCGGCGCCGACGCCTCGGTGAGTTTTGTGGTCCTTGGCGCCGGCGTGGAAGGCGCCACCACGGCTGCGTTGCGCGCCGATATCGTCGCCTTTGCCAAAACCCGAGGCCTCTATGCAGGCATTTCTCTCAACGGCAGTATATTCAGTTCGCGCAGCGGTTGGGATGAGAAGTATTACGGAAAAGCGCTCAGCCCGCGGCAAATCGTGATCCTGATGCAAGCCCATAATCCCGGGGCAAACCCCTTACGCGCAACCCTGAGCCGCTTCGGCACAAAACCCACTGCTCCCACGCCGATACCAGAGGAGCAAAGCCAAATACCGACGCCTCCCGCACCTCCGGCCCAAGCCGCCGCCCCGCGCGGCGCGGTGCAGCAGGAGAATTTGCCAACCCCGTTGCAACCGCAGCATTAGCCGCGCCGTTGTTTCAGAAACTCTTTTGGATGAAAGCCAAACAGAGTAACCTGCCGCCCATGGCGGTTTCGTTCTGGAAATCCAAAAAGCTGCATGACATGTCGGCGGAGGAGTGGGAGTCACTCTGCGACGGCTGTGGCCGTTGCTGCTTGCACAAGCTCCGCGATCCGGACACGGAGGCGCTTGCCTTTACCGAAGTTGCCTGCCGTTTGCTCGATCTGCGCTCTTGTCGATGCACAGATTATGCGAACCGATGCCGGCGCGTGCCGGACTGCGTCGCGCTCACGCCCGCTGTCATCGCGGAGCTTGACTGGCTGCCGCCCTCCTGCGCCTACCGCCGCCTGGCAGAAGGCAAGGACCTGCCCTGGTGGCACCCGCTGGTTTCGGGGGATCCGGAAAGCGTGCATCGGGCCGGGGTTTCCGTGCGTGGCCGCGCGGTGAGCGAAAAAAAAGCCGGCGCGTTGGAAGAGCATATTGCCGCCTGGCCGGGCCTCGATCCTCGGCCGCGGCGCTATCGGGGGATTTCTCGGCCATGATGAGAAACGCACTTTTCGGCGGTGTGAACGTGGCGGTGCTCACACCCATGCAGGCGGATTTCTCCGTCGATCTCGACCGCATGGCAGCGCATTGCCGTTGGCTTTTGGCCAACGGGTGCAACGGGTTGGCCATACTCGGCACCACCGGGGAAGCAAACAGCCTCGGTGTGGAGGAGCGCATCGGCCTTATGGAAGGGCTACTCGCTCGCGGTATTTCGCCAAAAGTGCTGCTTCCCGGGGTCGGCACCCCGGCCGTGCCCGATACCGTGCTCCTGGCACGCAAGGCTTTGCAGCTCGGCTGCCGCGGGGTTTTGATGCTGCCGCCGTTTTTTTACAAAAACCCGAGCGAGGACGGGTTGTTTGCGTATTTCGCAACCGTGATCGAGCGGGTAGGCCCGGGTCTTGCCTTCTATCTTTACCATTTCCCTGCGCAATCCGCCGTCCCGATCACGCATGGGCTGATCGCACGGCTTTTGCGTGCTTTTCCGGGTGTGGTGAAAGGCGTGAAAGACAGCAGCGGCGACTTTGCCAACACCCGCGGCTACGTGGAAGCCTTCGCCGCCGACGGTTTCGAGGTTTATTGCGGCGATGACGGGGCTTTGCACGATTTGTTGAAAATCGGCGGTGCCGGCAGTATCAGCGCTGCGTCCAATGTCTCTTCCGCGGTGAACGCCGAGGTCTACGCCCACGCCGGCACGGAACGCGGCGAGCGCGCCCAAGTCCTGCTGTCTGCCATCCGCAAAGCCGTGACCGCAACGCCTCTGATTGCCGGGCTGAAATCGCTGCTCGCCCGGCATCGGTCGGACCCTGCCTGGAAGCATATCCGCCCACCCAATATGCCGCTTTCGGCAGAGGCCGAAGCGCGACTCTTCGCGGCTTTTGACGCAACCGGTTTTGCCATTCCCAAAGCTTGAGGAAGCATGCCGGGGCCGCGCGTGCCGCGCCAAAGCCGCCGGCATGATGCGTCACGCCCCGAGCAGCTATCCGCGGCCGCGGTAAGGGGCTACATCTTGAGGCGGGATCCACACCTCTTTCGGCGGGGCGCTGCTTTGCCAAAACACATCGATCGGGATCCCGCCGCGCGGATACCAATACCCGCCGATGCGCAGCCATACTGGTTGCAGCGTTTCCATCAGACGCGATGCGATCTGCATGGTGCAAGCCTCATGAAACGCGCCGTGATTACGAAACGATGCCAGGAACAGCTTGAGGGATTTGCTCTCCAGGATCCATTCCTGCGGGATGTAATCAATGACAATGTGTGCAAAATCCGGCTGGCCGGTAATCGGACAAAGCGAGGTAAACTCCGGACACGTAAAGCGGACCACATAAGCTTTGCCGGGAGCGGGGTTGGACACGCGTTCCAGCCGCGCCTCTTCGGGGCTTTTCGGCAGCGGCACGCGTTCGCCAAGCAGGGTGAGGGTTGCAGAGATTTGTTCGCTCATGTTTCTCTCTCCGCCCAGCGGGCTTCGATGGTCCGAATGCATTCCGCGAGATGTTGCCCGCGAATCGCCTCGCGCAGGCTCTGCATCAACGTTTGATAGTAATGCACATTGTGCCAGGTGAGCAGCATCGGTCCCAATATTTCCGCGCATTTGAAAAGGTGATGAAGATAGGCGCGGCTGAATTTCCGGCAGGTCGGACATTCGCAGAAAGGATCGAGCGGCCCTTCATTGGCTGCGTGGCGTGCGTTGCGCAAATTCAGCACGCCCAAAGATGTATAAGCCCGCCCGGTGCGCCCGCCGCGGGTCGGAATGACGCAATCGAACATATCAACCCCCCGCGAGACCGCGCCCAGAATATCGGCCGGCGTGCCGACCCCCATGAGATAACGCGGGGCCTCGGAAGGCAATAACGGAACGGTCGCATCGAGCACGGCAAACATGGCCTCTTGGCCTTCGCCCACGGCAAGCCCTCCCAAGGCATACCCTTCAAAGCCGATGCCGTGCAGCAAAGACGCGGATTCGGCCCGGAGCTCGGGAAATACGCTTCCCTGCACAATGCCGAACTGGCCATAGCCCGGACGGGGGCGGAAAGCCCGACGCGAGCGTTCCGCCCAGCGCATCGAAAGCCGCATCGATGCGGCGGCACCTTCATAGGTGACGGGATAAGGCGTGCATTCGTCGAATGCCATGCTGATGGTGGCATCCAGCAGGTATTGAATTTCCGTCGATCGCTCCGGCGTCAACCGATGGTAGGAGCCGTCGATGTGGGATCGAAACGTTACGCCGTCCTCATCGATCTTGCGAAAATCGGCCAGGGACATGACCTGAAATCCGCCGGAATCGGTCAAGATCGGTTGCGGCCAATCCATGAACCGGTGCAGTCCGCCAAGGCGCGCAATCCTCTCCTCCCCCGGGCGCAACATGAGATGATACGCATTGGCCAGAATGATTTGGGTGCCGGTGGCGCGCACGGAATCGGCGGTCATGGCTTTGACCGTCCCCGCCGTTCCCACGGGCATGAAAGCAGGCGTTTCCACCTCACCGTGCGCGGTTTGCAAAATGCCTGCCCGGGCCAGGCCGTCGGTGGCAAGCAAGCGAAAAGCGAGTGTCATGCGCGATAGAGCAGGCTTGTATCGCCGTAGGAATAAAACCGATACTTCTTGTTGATGGCGTAAGAATAGGCTTGATGCATACGCTGAAGCCCTGCGAACGCACAAACCAACATGAAAAGGCTCGAGCGCGGAAGATGAAAATTCGTCAAAAGCAGGTCGACAACGCGAAATCGAAATCCCGGTTGGATGAAAAGATCCGTCTCGCCATAAAACGGGGTGATGACTCCGCTTTGGTCGGCTGCTGTTTCCAAAAGGCGAAGCGTGGTTGTGCCGATCGCCAGAACGCGCCCGCCGGCTGCCCGTGCGGCATTGATGGTTGCTGCGGCGCCCTCGTCAATAATTCCACGTTCGGCATGAAGACGCTGTCTTGCGACATCTCCCTCCCGCAACGGCAGAAACGTGCCGGCGCCGACATGAAGCGTCACGGCAACGCGCCGCACACCGCGCGCTTCGATTGCGGCAAGCAAGGGGGGCGTGAAATGCAACCCGGCGGTAGGGGCGGCAACCGCCCCGGCATAGCGAGCGAAGACGGTTTGATAATCTTCGGCATCTTCCGGCAACGGTCCCTGCGGGCGCTTGATATAGGGCGGCAACGCCAAGGCTCCCGCTTGCGCAAGCGCTGCAGAAAATTCCTTGCCTTCGCGGCTGAATCGCAGCACCGCCGTGCCGTCCGAATCCCGACGAAGAACGACACCCCAAAACCCCTCGACATGGGGGAATTCGATAACGTCTCCCGCCCGGATGCGCCGTGCATTGCGCACCAGCACGTGCCAGCTTCCATCCGGTAAGGGCCGATCCAGCGTGATGCCGATCCGCGCCTGTCCGCGCTGGCCCCAAAGTTGGGCAGGAATGACGCGCGTATCGTTGACCACCATCACATCGCCCGGGCGCAGCAGCGTTGGCAAATCGCGCACGCACCAATCACGAAAGCCGTTGGGATGAACTTCCAAAAGCCGCGCCGAATCGCGCGGGCGCGCAGGCTGCTGCGCAATCCGTTCCGGGGGCAGGAAGAAATCAAAATCGGCGAGCGGATCGTGCTCCGCCGGATGCGGGGCGTTCATGGCTTAGGCGGTCTGATAGCTCGCAATCTCGATCAGATTGCCCTCGGGGTCGCGACAATAAAGCGAAATCATCGGACCGAGCGCGCCGGTGCGCAGAACCGGGCCGAGCTCAACCCCAACATCGCATGCGCGCAAGCGTTGCTGCACCTCTTCCGGCGCTATTGCGGTGATCAAGCACAAATCCGCCGATCCCGGGGGCGTGACCGCAGACGTTAGCCAAGATTTGGGATCCGCATCGACCGGGCGCAAGTTGATTTTCTGGTTCCCGAATTTGAGCGCAATACGTCGCGTGTGCCCTGCTTCAAACTCCTCGTACTCCATTCCGAGTACACGCTGATACCACAAAGCCATGCCCATGGCATCTCGACAATGGAGCACGATGTGGTCGAAGCGTTCCACGGCGACGCCCATCTTATTCAAGTCCGTCGTAAAAGTCGTTGCCTTTGTCATCAATGACGATAAAGGCCGGGAAGTTTTCCACTTCGATGCGCCAGATTGCTTCCATGCCGAGCTCGGGGTATTCTAGCACTTCCACTTTGCGGATGCTGTCCTGAGCAAGCCTTGCCGCCACCCCGCCGACGCTGCCAAGATAAAACCCGCCATACATCTTGCAGGCTTCGCGCACTGCGGCGGAGCGGTTGCCTTTCGCCAGCATCACAAAACTTCCGCCTGCCTTCTGGAACTCGGCAACGTAGCTGTCCATGCGGCCAGCTGTGGTTGGGCCGAAGCTGCCTGTCGCGTAACCCTGCGGCGTTTTGGCAGGGCCGGCGTAATAGACCGGGTGATTCTTCATATACTCCGGCAGGCCCTCGCCGTGATCTAGCCGCTCCTTCAGCTTCGCATGCGCAATATCTCGCGCCACCACCATCGTTCCCGTGAGCGAAAGACGCGTTTTCACCGGATAACGCGAGAGCTCTCGGCGAATTTCTTCCATCGGTCGGTTCAGATCGATATGAACGACTTCGCCGCCCAATTCCTGATCGGTCACATCGGGCAAATACTGCGCAGGATTGGTTTCGAGCTGCTCAAGAAATGCTCCTTCCGGCGTAATTTTCGCAAGGATCTGCCGATCCGCGCTACAAGAAACACCGATGCCGATGGGCAGCGACGCGCCATGTCGAGGCAGGCGGATGACCCGCACGTCATGGCAGAAATACTTGCCGCCGAATTGCGCGCCAATTCCCAAACGACGCGAAATATCAAGAACCTTTGCCTCGAGATCGACATCACGGATCGCATGTCCCGCGGCGCTGCCCGCGGTGGGCAGCGTGTCCAGATAGCGGCAAGAGGCGAGTTTCACCGTCTTCAACGTCATCTCCGCGCTGGTGCCGCCGATGACGATTGCCAAATGATACGGCGGGCAGGCAGAAGTGCCCAGTGTTTTCATTTTCGTTTCAAGAAACGCCAAGAGCTTTTCCGGGCTCAGCAACGCGCGCGTCTCCTGAAAAAGAAATGTTTTGTTGGCGGATCCCCCGCCTTTCGCAATGAAAAGAAAATGAAATTCCTCGGCGTGCTCTTCGCCCGGCGCTGCCATGATATCGAACTGAACCGGCAGGTTGTTCCGGGTATTCACCTCTTCAAAGGTGGAAAGCGGCGCCATTTGCGAATAGCGCAAATTCGTCTCCGTATAGGTGCGGAACACACCGAAGGAGAGCGCTTCCTCTTCGTTGCCGTCAACCCAAACACGCTGGCCTTTTTTACCGAACACGATGGCGGTGCCCGTATCTTGGCACATCGGCAGCACGCCCGCAGCCGCGATATTGGCGTTCTTCAAGAACTCAAGCGCCACGAAACGGTCGTTTGCAGATGCCTCGGGGTCGTCAAGAATAGCGCGAAGCTGCCGCAAATGGCTCGGCCGCAACAAATGCGAGACATCGCGGAAGGCGGTAAAGGCAAGCTCGCTCAACGCCTCCGGCTCGATGCGCAAAACCCGCTTTCCCGCGCAGGCAAAAGTGGAGATGCCGGAAAGCGAAAGCTTGCGCCAGGGGGTTTGATCAGGCCCGAGCGGAAACATCGGCGAATAAGCAAAACTCGGCGAGCGTGCCGGCGTTACATCCATGGCGTGATTCCTTGCATGAAAAAGGCTTCGCTTCAAAATTCCCGGGTCGGGCCTTCTTGCTATTCCTTTTTTGTGGGACGACGGCGAAACGCATCAAGCCGTACGACTTGAGGGGTGGCATCCGCTGGCGTCGTGGCGTGTGGCTCGGGCGCCGCCGGCTCGGGGCTGGCCGCTGCCTCAGACTGCGGAAGAGACGGGGCGGAAGCCGCCAAGTCTTCAGGCTTCGGTACCGTAAAACGCAGGCCGTACTGCACTTCGGGATCGGCAAAGGCCGTAACGGCCGCAAAGGGAACGGTAATGGTGGTCGGCACTCCGGAAAAAGAAAGTCCGACCCGAAACAGCCCGGCGGTTTCGTCGATCACCAAATCCCAAAACTGGTGTTGCAGGACGATGGTGATCTCATGCGGATATTGGGCGCGCACGCGCGCCGGCAGCTCCACGCCGGGGTAATCGGTCCGGAACGAGATGTAGAAATGATGCCCGCCAGGCAGGCCGCCATTTTTTGCGACATACCCAAGCGCCCAAACCACCACTTGGCGCAATGCGGACTCGGTCCACTCCTGATAGGGGAGCAGACTTTTGGGAAGCTCTGGTTGATCCTCGGCCATATGTTCCTCGCTCTTCCCTTCCATAGCGCCGCGCGCGCCATCTGCAAAGCAGGCAGCGCGGAAAGGGGCAGCAGAGCACAAGAGAGGTGCAGAGTTGGGGGGCTTCTGTTGCCCGGTGCCCCCCGAACCGCGCTTATTGCTTATGCAGCAACAGCGAGCGCCACGTTGTCGTTGGCACTTGTGAATTGGCCCGATAACGGCGGAACCATGCCGGGCGAAAAGCGCGTCCTTACTGCGCGTGTCGAGCCTGTTTCGCCCCCATTGGTGGAGGCGCCGGGCACTGCCCCCGGGTCCACAACGCCTATGCCACGCGCCGTTTATCGCCATAGCCGGAAGCCGGCAACTGACATATAGGCAATGTCAACACAATGTCTACACAGTGTCACACCCGAAGAGAAGAAAGCCAACCATGCCATTGACGGAAAACCAACAGGCTGAAATTGAAGCCCAGCAAGCCGCCCGCGCGCAAACGCGCCGCCCGACCGTGCCTGCCCTGGAGGAGATCCTTTTCCGCCCTATCCCGGTTTTGGACCATGGGTTCGTGCGTGTGATCGACTACATGGGCGATGACAGCGCCATCGTGCAGGCGGCGCGGGTTTCCTACGGACGCGGCACCAAACGTGTCTCCGAAGATGCGGCGCTCATTTGCTATCTCATGCGGCGCCGGCACACCTCCCCCTTCGAGATGTGCGAAATCAAGCTGCATGTGAAATTGCCGATCTTCGTTGCTCGACAGTGGATTCGCCATCGCACTGCCAATGTGAACGAATATTCCGCGCGCTATTCCATTCTGGATCGCGAGTTTTACATCCCCGCCCCTGAGCATCTGGCGGCGCAATCGCGTGAAAACCGCCAAGGCCGCGGAGAAGTACTAGGTAGCGAGGAAGCTGCGCATGTGATCGCGTTGCTCCGCGAAGATGCCGAGCGCTGCTATGCCCATTACCTTGAGATGCTGAATGAAGACGACGCGCCTGCCCTCGCGAAGCCGAAGGGTACGCCGCGCGATCCCAACCGGTTGGGGCTCGCGCGGGAACTTGCGCGCATGAACCTGACGCTTAATACTTACACCCAATGGTATTGGAAGATCGATCTTCACAATCTGCTGCATTTTTTGGCGCTGCGCCTGGAGGCGCATGCACAATATGAAATTCGCGCTTATGCCGAAGCAATTATGGGCATCGTGGCGGCGTGGGTGCCGATCACCTATCAGGCATTCCGCGATTACATTCTCGGTGCGGTGACGTTTTCCGCTCCCATGCTTGCGGTGTTGCAGCGCATGTTGAAAGGCGAGCGTATGGACCAGCCGCAAAGCGGTCTCAGCAAGCGCGAATGGGCCGAGCTGATGGCAGCCCTTGGATCGCCCCCCGAAGACCAACCCGCGGGAGAAACATAGCGAGGGCTTCTTTCAGGGAAAGCGGCGTCGCGTTAAAGGCGAGAGTCAACTTCCGGGCGCATTCTGGGCTATGGTCCGTTCTTCCTGCACAGATCAGGCGGCCTTGCTCATCATCCGGTCGTTCACGAGGGGGGGTCCATGGCGAGACGAAAAGTTGCGGAAATCATTGTCGAAACATTGCAGAACGCGGGGGTGAAACGGTGCTACGGCGTGGTTGGAGACACATTGAACCATATCACGGATGCCATTCGCCGAAGCGATATCGCCTGGGTTCACCTGCGGCAGAGGAGGGCAAATCACGGAAGTTTCTGAACGGCAACCTCCGGCTTGTCTGCAAACGGATCGCGCGGGTTGCCGCCCTCCAGAATATCCCGCATGCGCCGCTCCACCGCCGGCAGAATGCGCGGATGCGTAATACAATAAAACGTGCCGGCGCGGATCGCGGCAAACGTGCGCTCGGCCACCTCGGCCGCGCTCAATCTGCCGGATTCCACCGCTTTGCGAGAGGCGGCAGCGGCCGCAAGCTGCGAAGCCGTGGGGGGCTCGGTGTTTCGCAAACTGGCGGGGCGGTTGCGCTCGGCATCTTTGATCCCGGTATTCACAAAAGCGGGGCACAATACCGTAACCCCGATCGGCGCGCCCACAAGCCGGAGGTCGTGGTAGAGCGTTTCGGAAATCGTCACCACCGCATGCTTGCTGGCATTGTAAACCCCCATCAGCTGCGGGGAAATCAGCCCGGCTACCGAGGCGGTGTTGACCACGTGCGCAGGTTCGTTCTGCGCGAGCATGATCGGCACAAAGCAGCGGATGCCATGGACCACGCCGAAGAGATTGACGCCGAGCACCCATTCCCAGTCTTTGGCAGAATTTTCCCAAATCAAACCGCCCAGGGCGACGCCCGCGTTGTTGAACAGAAGGTGTACTGCGCCGTAGGTATCCAAGGTTTCCTGCGCCAGGCGCTCCACTTCGGCGGCCTCGCTGACATCTACAGAGCTTATGGCAACCTCTGCCCCTTTGGCGCGCAGCACTTCGGCCACGTTTTGAAGCGGCGCAAGCTCGATATCGGCAAGCATCAGCTTCATGCCGAGTTCTGCGCCGATCCGCGCAAATTCGCAGCCGAAGCCGCTCGCCGCGCCGGTGATAACGGCCACTTTGCCGGCAAAATCCTGCATCGTTCCCCCCTACGGCACCACAACCGCTTTCCCGATGATCTTGCGCGCCGCCATATCGGCCAGAGCCTGCGGCACCTCCTCCAAACGATAGCGGTGCGAAATCAGCGGCTTGAGCTTCCCTTCCGTCAGCCAACCGAGCAAGGTGCGCATGCCTTCCTTGTGCCGTTCCGGCTCGCGTTGGGCAAAAGCGCCCCACAGCACGCCGACGATCGCGGCCCCCTTCAGCAGCGGCAGATTGAGCGCAAGCGAGGGAATGGTCCCGCTGGCGAAGCCAATCACGAGGTGGCGTCCGCGCCAGGCAATCGAGCGGAATGCGGGCTCGGTATATTTGCCGCCGACGGGATCATAGATCACATCCGGCCCTCGGTTCGCGGTGGTGCGGGCGATGCCGGCGCGAATCTCTTCCTCGGTGTAGTTGATGGTCTCATCGGCCCCGTGTGCGCGGCAAACGGCCAGTTTCTCCTCGGAAGAGGCAGCCGCGATCACCCGCGCGCCGGCGGCCTTGGCCACCTCCACCGCAGCGAGCCCGACCCCGCCGCCGGCCCCCAAGACCAACACCGTTTCGCCGGGTTTCAGCTCGCCACGATCGATCAAGGCATGCCAGCCGGTCGCGTAAGCAAGCGTGAGCACGGCTGCGACGTCGAAAGCGACATTCGGCGGGAGCAAAATGCAGCGATCGGCCTTCACCGTCACCTCTTCGGCAAAGCCGCCCGTGGAGCATGCGGCCAAAACCCGGTCGCCCACGCGCAACTCCGAAACCCCGGGCCCGAGCGCGACCACTTCTCCGGCCACCTCGGCGCCCGGCGTGAAAGGCAAGGCGGGCTGGAGCTGATATTTCTTTTGAATGATCAGCAAATCGGGGAAATTGATCCCGGCGGCGCGGATCGCAATTTTCACCTCGCCCGGCCCCGGGAGGGGCGATGGCACATCGCAGAGCTTCAAAAGCTCGGGCCCGCCCCAATTCTCGCAAACGATCGCTTTCATATGTTCACCTCCCGGCTTTTTTTGATCTGATTCTGCGGGAAAAGAAAAGCCCCGGGGCAAAGTTCGGCATTCCGGTGTGCTGCCATCCGCGCGGGCAAACCCCGCGCGAGCCCCGAAAAGCAGCAGGAGAGACTTGCCAAAACGCGCGCGAAGCCCGATTTTTGCGCATGGACGTTGCCCCGCCCAACCTATCTGGAGGAAACGAAAATGGCAGACCCTGTGGCCACGGAAACAAAGCCGAAAGTTTCCGCCCCCGACCCTTATGAGGCGATGCCCTGGCTTGCCTTGTTTGATCCCGACCATCCGCCGAGCATCATGCCGCAATTTCATGACGTTTTGGCCATGTTCCGTGCGGCGGTGGCGCGGGCGCCGGAGCGCGATGCCATCCGCTATTTTGATGGCCGCATCAGCTGGCGGGAGTTGGATACGCTGACCGACGCGCTTGCCGTGGACCTGATTGAGCGCGGTTTTCAGAGCGGCGACCGGCTCGGGCTTTATCTGCAGAATGTTCCCCAATTCGTCATCGGCGCCGTGGCGGCCTGGAAGGCGGGCGGGATTGCGGTGGCCATCAACCCGATGAACCGCGCGCGGGAGATCACCCAGCTGTTCAACGATTGCACGCCGAAAGCGGTGATTTGCCACGGCTCTGCTTATGAGCGCGTGCTGGCGCCGCTCCGTGAGGCAGCCGGGGTGCACATGCCGCCGCTGGTCTATACGACGACGGCCGCGGATTTTCAGACCCGCAACGTTCCGGCGCTGTTCAACGGCGTGCATGCGCGCCGTTTTCCGGAGACCATTGATTTGAAGGAGGCGCTGCAAGGTTCACGCGGCTGCAAGCCCGCCGCCACGCCCCATTATCGGGCCTCGGATATTGCCTTTTTGGTTTATACCTCCGGCACCACCGGTGAGCCCAAAGGGGCGATGTGCACGCATGGCAACATGGCGTTCAACGGCGAGGCGTTGCGGCGGTGGATCAAGCTGGAAGACGGCATGTCCATTCTCGGCATCGCGCCCCTGTTCCACATCACCGGCTTGATCTGCCACGTCGTGGCAAGCTTCTCCAATGCCTCGCCGCTTATTCTGGCCTATCGTTTCGAACCCGGGGTGATGCTGGACATCATCGAGGAACATAAGCCCGATTTCGCCATCGGCGCGATTACGGCTTACATCGCCATGATGAACCATCCGGCTGCAACCCCTGCGAAGTTTGCCTCACTCACGCGGGTTTACTCCGGCGGCGCGCCAATCCCGCCCACCGTGGTGGAAGAATTCCATCGCCGCTTCGGGCATTGGATTTTGCCGGGATACGGGATGACGGAGACCAACGCGCCCACGCACATTGCGCCCTTGGGATGTCGGCCTCCGGTCGATCCGAACACGGGGGCGCTCTCGGTCGGCATTCCCTTCTTCAACACCCGCGCCTGGATTTGCGACGACGAGGGCAACTCCCTTCCGGTCGGAGAGATCGGGGAAATCGTGGTCGAAGGCCCGATGATTGTTTCGGGATACTGGCAGAAACCGGAGGAAACCGCGCAAACCATCCGCCAGGGGCGGCTCTTTACCGGCGATATCGGTTTTATGGACAAAGACGGCTGGTTCTACGTCGTCGATCGCAAGAAGGATATGATCATCGCCTCCGGCTACAAGGTCTGGCCGCGTGACGTGGAGGATGTGCTGTACACCCATCCTGCCGTGCGGGAAGCCGCCGTCGTGCCGGCGCTGGATCCCTATCGCGGGGAGACGGTAAAGGCGGTGATCAGCCTCAAGCCCGGGCAGAGCGCCACGCCGGAAGAGATCATCGAATTTTGCAAGTCACGCATGGCGGCGTATAAATACCCGCGCATTGTGGAAATTATCGACGATCTTCCGAAAACGGTGACGGGGAAGATTTTGCGCCGCGAATTGCGTGCCAAAGCGGCCTCGGCTTCGCACTGAAGCGCTGGGATCCATTGCCTGCCGGCGCCGGTGGCAACCCGCCGGCGCGGCAGGGTCATGATCATGCCGGACTTCGATTTCGCCATCATTGGCGCGGGGGCCGCCGGGCTTTCCGTGGCCGCCGTGACCGCCCAGCTCGGCTTGCGTGTGGCGCTGATCGAGCAAAGCCGGATGGGCGGCGAATGCCTTCATACCGGATGCGTGCCGAGCAAGGCGCTGCTTGCGGCCGCGCATACCGCGGCAGCCCTGGCCGATGCTCCGCGCTTCGGGATTCATCCCGGGGCCCTTGCGGTGGATTGGCACGGCGTGCAGCGTCATCTGAGCGACGTGATTGCCGCAATCGCCCCGATGGATTCGGCCGAGCGCTTTCAGGCGATGGGCGCCGAGGTTCTGAGGGGACATGCGCGCTTCACCGCAAAAGATCGCCTGAGTGTGGACGGGCGCGTGCTTGCCGCCCGCTATTACGTCATCGCCGCCGGTTCCCATCCTGCACTGCCCGCTCTTGTGGGCCTGGAATCCGCGTCGTTTCTCACCAATGAGACGGTGTTCTCATTGACCGAGCGGCCGGAGCATCTGCTGATTATCGGCGGCGGCGCGGCCGGACTGGAAATGGCGCAAGCTTTTGCCGGTTTGGGCAGTAAGGTGACGCTCTTCGAGGCCGGCCGCGTTGCCCCGCGCGAGGATGCGGAACTTGCCCAGGCCCTGGCGAGGGTGCTGGCGCGGCAGGGCGTCTACCTCATCGAGCATGCGGACATCGCGCGCGTGATGCCGGGCCCGTGTGTTGAACTCTCCGGCGGGATAAGGATTGCCGGCTCGCATCTTCTCATCGCCACCGGGCGGGCGCCCAATCTCGACGGGCTCGGCCTGGATCTCGCCTCCATTGCGACGAGCCCCCGCGGCATCGTGACCGATCTGGGTTTGCGAAGTCCTACCAACCGACGCGTGTTCGCCGCCGGCGATATTGCCGATCCGGTCGGGCTCGGCCCGCGTTGGTTCACCCACGTCGGCAATTATCATGCTGGAATTATTGTCCGCCGGGCAGTGTTTCATCTCCCCGCGCGGCTCGATTACCGGACACTTCCGCGCGTGATTTTTACCGATCCCGAGCTTGCCCAAGTTGGCATGACCGAGGAAGAAGCACGCGCGCAGGGGCAGAAAATACAAATTCTGCACGCAAACTTGTCCGAAAATGACCGTGCCGTCACGGAAGGCGATCGCGAAGGTTTGGTGAAACTTGTCGTCTCGCCACGCGGGCGGCTGCTCGGCGCGGGCATTTTGGCGCGCAATGCCGGGGAGATGATTGGGCTTTGGGGGCTTGCCATCAGCGAAGGCATCCCCCTCGCAAGGCTCGCGCAGATGATTTTGCCTTATCCCACCCGCCAGGAAGCCGCCAAGCGCGCGGTACTTTCCGCGCTTGCCCCGCGCCTCTTCTCTCCCGCTGTTCGGCGCCTGGCCCGCTGGCTGACGCGGTTGCCTTAAGCGGTATTTCCAAGCAAACTCACCACACGCAAAACGGGAAGAGGGGCGCTGCCGATAAGGCCGCGTGATTCGATCCGGGAATGCCGCGCATACCGATTGCTTCGATCCGGCAGAAAACCTGCCGAGAGGCCGCCATCGTGACGGGAAGGGACTAAGCCATGGCGGCGGTCCGCCCGCGCCGAAGCCTCGCCGCCCGGGTGCTTTGGGTCACCGTGGCGTTGATCGTGCTGAGCGAAGCCCTGATCTTCGCCCTCAGCCTTGCGCAGGAAAGGCGTGACTGGCTCAAGCTCCGCGTTCAGGAAGCCGACTGGATTGTTTTCCTCCTCCGGGAAAATCCTTCGTTGGCAGCCGATCCGGCCGCGCGGGCAATTCTTCTCGCTATGTCGAAAGCAATGGCGATTTCGTTGCTCGACGCCCAGGGGGCCGAGCTTCTTCGCATAGACGATACCGACTTTCATTCGGCAAGCGTTCAAGCTCCGGATCACAGCCCCCTGCGCCATTCGGCCCAGGCGAGCCCGGAATCGGTCGCTGGCGGGAGCGAAATCGCTCTCTCGCGGGAAACTCTTCCGGTCAGCATCGTCCGCGCACTAATCACGCTTTTTGATCCCACGGACAAACCGCTGGAGTTGGTAACGCAAAGTGCGCACCTGCCTGACGCAAAACTCAAGCTGTTTATTTCCGAGCAAAGTCTGCGCGCGGAAATGCGCCGTTTTGCCTTCCGCGTGGCTCAGCTCTCGCTGCTGCTGGTCGCCGGGGCCGGGGGGCTCATGTATCTCGCTTTGTATCGACTGCTGGTCCGGCCGATGCGCCGACTGACCGAAGCTATTGTCGCTTTCCGTGCCGATCCGGAACATTATTTTCCTTCTGATCCGCGCATCAGCTTTCCTGGAGGGAACGAAATCGCCGTGGCCGCGGAGGAGCTTGCCGGGATGCAACGCGATCTGCGCATGGCGCTTTGGCGCAAAGCAAGGGTGGCAGCCATTGGTGCCGCTTTCTCTCGCGCCTGTCATGATCTGCGTGGCGCGCTTTCCGTTGCGATGTTGGCCGCAGAACGGCTGAATGCGGACGGCACGTCCCACCCCGGCAGAACCACCGAGGCACTGATCGGTGCCGTCGAACAGGCAAATGCCTTGGTAAGCCGGACGCTCGATTTCATGCGGCAAGACGCTCCCGAAATCACGCGCGAGCGCTTTGCGGTGCATGATCTGGTCAAGCAGGTCGCAACCGAGATAACCCTGCTCGCGCCGCTTTGCAGGGTGTTCAACACGGTGCCGAAAGATCTCTTTGTTCTTGCCGATAAGCTGCAGCTTTCGCGCGTGCTGGGAAACCTCATGCGCAATGCCGCGGAGGCCGGAGCCAAAAGGATTGTCATCTCAGCACGAAAGCTTGCCAATGCAACAGAGATCAAAGTTTATGACAATGGCCCTGGCGTGCCAGACGCCGTGCGCACCGCGTTGTTTCAACCCTTTGTCTCGTCACGGCATGGCGGAACCGGGCTTGGCCTGGCCATTGCGCGCGAATTGATGCACGCCCATGGCGGCGAGCTCTCGTTGGAAAGTACGGGACCGAAAGGCACCTGCTTTGTTATCATTTTACCGGATTAGCCGGATTAGCCGGTTATCCGTTCCGTTGTGCCAAGCTTCATCCACCCTTTTCGCGGCAAGCTTGCTGCGAATCGCTGGTTTCGGCTAGCGTAGCGGGAGAATGGGAACACATCATGAACGATCTGTTCAGCCGCGCAGCGCGCACGCGTGAGGAATACTCCGCCAAAGATATCGAGGTGCTGGAAGGGCTGGAGCCGGTGCGGCGCCGGCCCGGCATGTTTATCGGCGGGACCGATGAGACGGCGTTGCACCACCTTGCGGCGGAAATCCTTGACAACGCCGTGGATGAGGCGATTGCCGGGCACGCGAGCTTTATCGAGGTTTGTCTGAGCGCGAAAAATTGGCTCACCATCCGAGACAACGGGCGCGGCATTCCGGTCGATCCGCATCCAAAATTCGCCCCCCTCAGCGCTTTGGAGGTCATTTTCACGACACTGCACGCCGGTGGCAAATTCGGCGGCAAGGCCTATCGCACAGCCGGAGGCTTGCATGGGGTGGGTAGCTCCGTGGTGAACGCGCTGTCCGAGCAGCTGGAAGTGGAGGTTGCCCGCGACCGTTCGCTTTGGCGCCAGACTTACGCGCGCGGCAAGCCGCTCACGCCCCTGACCCGTATCGGGCCGGCGCAGAACCGGCGCGGCACATCGGTGCGCTTCCGGCCAGATCCCCAAATTTTTGGCGCCCTGCAATTCCGCCCCGGGCGGCTGTACCGGATGTGTCGCTCCAAAGCCTATTTGGTTCGCGGCATAGAAATCCGCTGGTCGTGCGAACAAGCACTGCTCTCCGATGATGATTCCGTCCCTGCGGAGGCCGTGCTGCATTTTCCGGGTGGGCTGCAAGAGAGCTTGGAGGCGGAAATCGGCGAGGCCTCGCGCGTCATTGCCGCGTTGTGGGCGGAAGAGGCGGTCTTTCCCGGCGAAGGTGAAGGCCGTGCCGAATGGGCGCTGACATGGCTGGTTGGCCAAGAGGGGTTTCTGCATTCCTATTGCAACACCATTCCCACCACCGAGGGCGGCACGCACGAGGCCGGGTTTCGCGCCGCTTTGCTGAAGGGGCTTCGTGCCTGGGGTGAGCAGCGCGGCCAACGCCGGGCGGGGCAGATTGCTGCGGAGGATGTGTGTGGCACGCTGGCCGGAAAACTCTCGGTTTTTCTTCGCGAGCCCGAGTTTCAGGGCCAGACCAAGCAGAAGCTTACCAGCGCGGCGGCGGCGCGGTTGGTCGAGTCCGCCGTGCGCGATCGCTTCGACCATTTTCTCGCGGCGGATCCGGCGCGGGCCGATGCCTTGCTCGCCTATGTCACGGAGCGCGCCGAAGAGCGTTTGCGGCGGCGCGAAGAGCAGGAAACCCTCCGCAAGTCGCCCACCCGCAAATTGCGTCTGCCTGGCAAGCTCGCCGATTGCACGCGCAAGAATGCCGAAGAGACGGAGCTTTTTCTCGTTGAAGGAGATTCGGCAGGCGGTTCGGCGAAGCAGGCGCGAGACCGAGAGCGGCAGGCTGTCTTGCCGCTGCGCGGGAAGATCTTGAACGTCGCAAGCGCTTCGGCCGAGAAATTGCGCCTCAATCAGGAGCTTCGGGATCTGGTGGAAGCCCTGGGCTGCGGCATGGGCGCGAGCTTCGACCGCAAGCGGCTCCGGTACTGGCGAATTATCATCATGACCGACGCGGATGTGGACGGAGCGCACATCGCGTCCCTGTTGCTGACGTTTTTTTATCAGGAGCTGCCCGAACTGATCCGACATGGCCATCTCTATCTGGCGCGCCCACCGCTTTATCGGCTCAGCCAGGGTGGCAAAGCCGTCTATGCCATGGACGATGCTGACCGGGACCGGAAATTGCGCAGTCTCTTCAAGCCCGGGGCAAAGGTCGAAATCAGCCGCTTCAAGGGCCTCGGCGAAATGCCGCCTGCGGCGCTGCGCGAGACGACCATGGACCCGGCACGCCGCACGCTGCTTCGGGTTCTTGCCCCGCGCGAGGAGCATGCGGAGACGCAAAGCTTGGTGGAAAGTCTGATGGGCCGCAAACCCGAGCTGCGATTTCAGCTCATTCAGCAATACGCCCCGACGGTGGAGGAGCTCGACCTTTGACACCTGACACCGGCGGCAGACGCGCCGGGAAATTCTCCCACTGTTTCTTTGTTTTTTCACACCCTTGACGGCCGGGGCCGCGCAACCCATGTTGACAGTAGCATAAAGGTGCGGCACACATAAGCTTTCCCGTGGTTGCAATCGCACCGGCTTCACGCGTTCTCTCACCTTCTTCGGGCTTTTTGCGGCTGTCGCCTCACCTGAGGGCCGCTTGCCTGCAAAGCCCCTTCTCCTGATCGATCTTGAGGCGTTTCTCTCATGCATCTTGCCGAACTCAAGGCAAAATCCCCGGCGGATCTGCTCAGCCTAGCGGAATCGCTGCAAATCGAAAACGCATCATCCCTGCGCAAGCAGGACATGATGTTCGCCATCCTGAAAAACCTCGCAGAAAACGACCAAGCTATCCATGGCGCCGGTACGCTGGAGATCCTCCCCGATGGCTTCGGCTTTCTGCGCAGCCCGGAGTCCAATTATCTTCCCGGGCCTGATGATATTTACGTCAGCCCCGCGCAAGTGCGCCGCTTCGGCTTGCGCACCGGCGATACCGTGGAAGGGCAGATCCGTGCCCCGAAAGACGGGGAACGTTATTTCGCTCTGGTAAAAGTCAACACCATCAACTTTGAACCCCCGGAAGCGGTCCGCCATCGCATCAATTTCGACAACCTTACCCCGCTTTACCCGGATGAACGGCTGAAGATGGAAGTGGAAAACTTCCAGTCGGTGGCAAAGGGGCCGGGGAAAGATTACACGCTGAGAGTGATCGATCTCATCGCCCCGATCGGCAAAGGCCAACGGGCGTTGATCGTCGCTCCGCCGCGAACCGGCAAAACGGTGATGCTGCAAAACATTGCCACCGCCATTGCCGCGAACCATCCGGAGGTTTTTCTGATCGTCCTCCTCATCGACGAACGGCCGGAAGAAGTGACCGATATGGCGCGCAGCGTGAAAGGGGAAGTGATCTCTTCCACGTTCGATGAACCGGCAACGCGCCATGTGCAAGTGACCGAGATGGTTCTGGAAAAGGCCAAGCGATTGGTAGAGCACAAGCGCGATGTGGTGATTTTGCTTGACTCCATCACCCGGCTTGCGCGCGCCTACAACACCGTGGTTCCCTCTTCGGGGAAGGTGCTGACCGGAGGCGTGGATGCGAATGCGTTGCAGCGGCCGAAGCGCTTCTTCGGCGCGGCGCGCAATATCGAAGAGGGCGGCTCGCTCACCATTATCGCAACCGCCTTGATTGAAACGGGCAGCCGCATGGACGAAGTGATTTTCGAGGAATTCAAGGGAACCGGCAACTCGGAAATCATTCTGGATCGCAAACTTTCCGATAAGCGTACCTTCCCCGCCATCGATATCACCAAATCCGGAACCCGCAAGGAAGAGCTGCTGGTTGATAAAGCAACGCTGTCCAAGATGTGGGTCTTGCGGCGCATCCTCAACCCGATGGGAACGGTGGATGCGATGGAGTTCTTGCTGGATAAGCTGAAATACAGCAAAACCAACGCCGACTTTTTCGATGCGATGAACACCTAAGCCTTGCCGCTTTCATCGCGAGAAGTTTCGCAAAAACCTGTGGAGTAGATGATGCCGGACACGAATGCCTCGCTCGACTATAAGGTGAAGGACATCAGCCTTGCCGAATGGGGGCGGAAAGAAATTTCGCTTGCCGAGGATGAGATGCCTGGCCTGATGGCGATCCGCGCGGAATATGGCCCGCAGAAGCCGCTTCGCGGGGCGCGCATCGCAGGTTGCCTGCACATGACCATCCAAACGGCCGTTCTGATCGAAACCTTGCTTGAGCTTGGCGCGACGGTGCGGTGGTCGTCCTGCAATATTTTTTCCACGCAGGATCATGCCGCAGCCGCGATCGCCGCAGCGGGCGTGCCGGTCTTTGCCTGGAAGGGTATGAGCGAGGAGGAATTCTGGTGGTGTATCGAGCAGACCGTGCATGGCCCGGACGGTTGGACACCTAACATGATTCTGGATGACGGCGGCGATCTCACCAAACTCATGCACGAGCGCTATCCGCAGTTGTTGGCCAATGTGCGCGGGCTTTCCGAAGAGACAACAACCGGCGTGCATCGCCTGCGAGAGATGGAAAAAAACGGCACCCTTCTGGTGCCCGCGATGAACGTAAACGATAGCGTTACGAAGTCGAAATTTGACAATATCTACGGCTGTCGTGAATCGCTCGTGGATGGCATTCGCCGTGCGACAGATGTGATGATGGCGGGCAAAGTCGCCGTAGTGGCGGGTTACGGCGATGTCGGCAAAGGCTCCGCCGCCTCGCTCCGCAACGCTGGCTGCCGCGTGCTGGTAACCGAAATCGACCCGATTTGTGCGCTGCAGGCGGCGATGGAAGGCTACGAAGTCGTCACCATGGAGCAGGCCGCCCCACGTGGTGATATTTTTGTGACCGCAACGGGTAATATCGATGTCATCACCATCGAACATATGCGCGCGATGAAGCATCGGGCCATTGTCTGCAATATCGGGCATTTTGATTCGGAAATCCAAATCTCTGCGCTTCGCAACTACCGGTGGGAAAACATCAAGCCGCAAGTGGATGAAGTCGTCTTTCCCGACGGCAAACGCCTGATCGTGCTTTCCGAAGGGCGCTTGGTGAATTTGGGCAACGCCATGGGCCATCCGAGCTTTGTGATGAGCGCGAGTTTTTCAAACCAAGTCTTGGCACAGATTGAGCTTTTCAATGCCCCGCCGGGCAAATACGAGCGCCGCGTTTATACCTTGCCGAAAAAACTGGACGAAAAGGTTGCCGCGCTGCATCTTGCGAAAGTGGGGGCCACGCTCAGCAAACTGACGCCGGAACAGGCGGCTTATATTGGCGTGCCGGTCGATGGGCCCTTTAAACATGAGCTCTATCGCTACTGAAAACGCGCATCGGGAAGCCGAACGCAAGCGTTTTGCCGCGATGATGCTCCGCTCGGCGGAGCTCAAGCGGCAGCTTGCGGAAAGCTTTGCCGATTCGGTTCTCGCCGCCGTCGATCTTTGTGAAACGAGTCTGCGCGCAGGCGGCAAACTGCTCTTTTGCGGCAACGGCGGTTCGGCTGCCGATGCACAGCATCTGGCGGCCGAGCTCTTGGTGCGTTTGCGCTCGCGCGTGGCGCGGCCTTCGTGGCCGGCGCTTTCGCTGGCGCTGGATCCGTCCACGCTTACCGCGCTCGGCAATGATTTCGGATATGAAGAGATCTTTGCGCGTCCGTTGCGCGGGCTCGGCCGCAAGGGGGATGTGCTGTTTGCTATCACCACCTCGGGGCGCTCGCCCAATGTCGTGCACGCGCTTAGGGCAGCGCGTGAGATCGGCATTTCCAGCATCGGCTTGCTCGGCGGTGAAGGGGAGCCTGCAGCCTCTCTTTGTGACCTGAAATTGTTGGTGCCCGATTCGGAGACCGCGCGGGTGCAGGAATGCCATATCGCCTTGGGCCACGCCATCGTGGAGCTTTTGGAAGACCGGCTCGTGGCTTTGCCGATTAACGCCGCAACAGCCGGCTGAGCGCGCAATGCCTGTTCTGGTAACCGGCGCTGCCGGCTTTATCGGCTATCACGTTGCGCAAGCGCTGCTAACCAGAGGCGAAAATGTCATCGGCATCGATAATTTTAGCCCCTATTACGACGTGCGATTAAAGCAAGCGCGGCTTGCCCGTCTCTCTGAAAATCCCGGCTTTCGTTTTCACCGTCTGGATATCACGGACAAAGACGCAATAGGCGCCCTATTCGCGGGTGCACCGGAGATTGATCGCATTGTGCATTTGGCGGCCCAGCCGGGCGTACGCCACTCTTTGGCGGATCCGTATATCTATGTGAACACGAATGTTCTGGGCCAGCTTGTGGTGCTGGAAGCCGCGCGCCGGCTGCCGCGTCTTCACCATTTGCTGTATGCCAGCTCCTCCTCGGTCTACGGCGAAAGCAAGATTTTGCCGTTTTCCGAGGACGATCGGGCAGACACCCCCAATTCGCTGTATGCCGCCACCAAGCGAGCGGGGGAATTGGTCAGTCATGTCTATCGGCACCTATTCGCATTACCGCAAACAGGGCTCAGGTTTTTTACCGTCTATGGTCCCTGGGGCCGGCCCGATATGGCCTATTACAGTTTTGCTCTCGCAATTGTATCCGGGCAGCCGATTACGCTTTACAACGGCGGCGCGCTCAAGCGGGATTTTACCTATATCGATGACATTGTCGCCGGCGTGCTCGCCTGTCTTGATCGCCCGCCCGCCGCCGGAGAGCCAGCGCGCCTACTCAATATCGGCAACCACCATGCCGAGGAAGTTCGCACGCTGGTGGCCCTTCTGGAGCAAGGCCTGGGTCGGAAGGCGGTTATCCAGCACGCCCCGCGGCCGGCGCTGGATGTGCCGGAAACCTTTGCCTCGATCGACCGATTGCAAAAACTCACCGGGTTTGCACCGCATACGCCGTTAGCCGAAGGGATCGCGCGCTTTCTGGCCTGGTTCAAATCCTGGCACAACATCGACTAAGCCAGCTGGCGCATGCGCCCCGCGCTGCCGCGCGCCGTGCCGAGACTATGTTGCCGTTGCGGAAAGAATTTCGCCGAAACGCTCCCAAGTTTTTCCGTTCCATTTCGCAAGTTGCAGCTGGCGAAGCGGATGGTAGTTGGTGGGGCTGGTATTCACCTTGATCCCCGGCAGCAAGATCTTCACGTCCAGATCATGAAGATTGGCGGCTTGACGCATGATATTGGCGCGCGAGAGATCGTTTCCGCACTGCTTCAACACTTGCACCAGGGTTAACGAAACTCCATAGCCATAAACATGGTTGCCATCATTAAGATCAGCGCCCGGCATGTATTTACTCATAAAAGCCCGCCATTCGTTCATTCCCGGATCGTTGGCCCACGCCGGATCGGTGTTGTCTTTCAGATAAACCCCGCTGATGATTCCAAACGCTTTTTCCACCCCCGCAGGTTTAATCACCGCCCCGACGGAAGCCGAAACGTTGGTGATAAAATGCGTCGGGCGCCAGCCGAGATCATAGACTTTCCGAATGGCCTGGGCCCCGAACTTCGGGATCGTAATGTTTACAAAAACATTGGCGCCTGAAGATTGCAGCGTAACGATTTGCGAATCGATTGTTGGGTCAGTGCTTTCGTAAGAAACCGCCTTTACCACCAGTTTGTCGAACTTGTCGCCAAAAATGTCTTTGATTCCGTTCACATAATCTTTTCCGAAATCATCGTTCTGGTAAAGAATGCCCACTTTGGCATCAGGCAGATGCTGCAAGATATATTTGGCGTAGATCTGCGCTTCGATTCGGTAGCTCGGCTGCCAGCCCATCGTCCAGGGATAATGTTTGTAGTCGCCCCACTTATCGGCTCCGGTCGAAACGAAAAGCTGGGGCACCTTCTTCATATTCAGATATTTGTGGATGGCCGAATTGGTCGGCGTGCCGAGGGTGTTGAACATAAACGCAACGCCTTCCTCTTCCACCAGCCGGCGGGTTTGCTCGACGGTACGGGGAGGAAGGTATCCATCATCCACGCTGATCAGGTTCAACTTGCGACCATTAATACCGCCTTGATCATTAATCATCTTGAACACGGCGAGATCTGTCCGGCCGATGGCGCCGTATGCAGAGGCATTGCCGCTATAGGGCATGGTCTGACCGATTTTGATCTCGGTTGCGCTAACGCCTGGCATATCATCGGCAGAGGCGCCGCGCGAGATAACCGCAGCGGCGGCCACAGCAGCAGCTCCGCCCAATGCCTTACGCCGTGTGATGCGGTATTTCGCGGAATTGGTCATCTTGTCCCTCCCTGCAACGGTGTTCTGTGTTTGAGGCGATCATTCGTTCGGATTCGCTCTGCCAGGCGAGCAAGCGCGCCCGCAAGGCCCGAAGGTGCAAAGAATAATATAGCAATGAGGATAATGCCGTAAATCGCATCGGGCGCGGCCTTGGAAATTTTTTCCGCCACGTTTGGCATATAGACAATAAATGCTGCCCCGAACAGCGCGCCTGGGATGGAAGCCACTCCGCCGACCACCAACCCCACAAACAGAATGATCGAAAGAAACACGGAAAAGCTGTCGGGCGCCACGTATTGCACCGCAATCGCCCCCAGTGCTCCTGCAACCCCGGTAAACAAAGCACTTACCGCGAAAGCCCTGGTTTTGAACAAGGCGAGATGAACGCCCATTGCTTCCGCGACGATGGGATGGTCGCGTACCGCACGCATCGCGCGTCCAATGCGGCCGGCCAGCAAATTCCGCGCGAGCACAAAGGCAATAACGCCAACGGCCAGCGAAAAAAGATAAAGCCACTGGTCGGCGGAAAGCGGAAGCCCAAAGGGCGCCTCCGGCTTGGCAAGCACAATTCCCTGCACACCGCCTGTCCAGTCTTCGAAGGCCCGATATTTCAGGATCTGGGGCAGCGTTATCGCCAACGCGAAGGTGGTGAGCGCCAAGTAAAGCCCGCCCAGACGCAGCGCTGGCAAACCGATGGCAAAACCGACGATCGCACACACCAATGCAGCCGCGGGCAAGGTGGCCCAATACGGCAGATTGTACTGGGCCATCAAAATCGCGCTGACATAGGCGCCGATCGCGTAGAAGGCCCCGTGGCCGAGTGAAATCTGGCCGCTATAACCGGTGACGATATTCAGACCCAGAATGGCGATGGCGTAAATAATCACCATCGTCAGTTGAAAAAGATGATAACCGCTGAAAACGAAAGTCGCTGCAATGGCCGCTGCCAAACCGATGAGTTTGAACACCATCGCACCGCGCCATACGAAGGCGCGGCGCTCGGAAATTCGTGTCGTTTGCGCAAGCATGCCGGGTTTTGTGATCATGCTGTTACACCCGGCTGACAACACGCCGCCCGAACACGCCGTTCGGTTTGAAAATCAAAACGGCAACAATGCTGAGCAAAGCGATCGTCAGCTTCAACTCGGTTCCCACCACATACGCACCGCCCAGCGCCTCGATCACGCCGACGGCAAAGCCGCCCGCAACCGCGCCGGCGGCGTTGTCGATCCCGCCTAACAGCGCGCCGGCAAAAGCATAGAGCAAAATGCCGGACATCATATTGGGATCCAAAAAGACAATCGGCGCAATCATAATCCCCGCGATGGCCCCCAAAGCGGCGGCAAGGCCCCAGCCCAGCGCCAGCATCCGATCCACATGGATCCCAACCAGCTTGCTGGATTGCGGATTGAACGCCACCGCGCGCATGGCAAGCCCCAATGTCGTGAAACGGAAAAAGGCATAAACGGCGAGCAGAACCACGAGGGTCACAAGGCTCGCCCCGAGCTCGTGCGCCGAGAGATAGCCGCCCAGCACGGGCTTTTCGTTGCCGCTCTCGAAGGGGCTCGGGAACGCTTTCACGGTGTAGCCGAAAATCCATCCCGAAACGCTGTTGAAAATCAACAGAAGGCCGATGAACACGCCGACTGCGGATAGCACGTGCGCATGGGCCAGTCGCCGCATCAGAAGCGCCTGAATGGCAAGACCGATCACGAATGAAACCGCAACGGTGATCAAGAATGCCACCCAGTAAGAAAAGCCCGCTTCCATAAGGCTCCACGCAATAAAGGTGGAAAAAGTGGCCATCTCCCCCTGCGCGAAGTTGACATGGTGGGTGGTCTTGTAAATCATCACCAAGGCCAAAGCGAGGCTTGCATAAATGCTTCCTGTCGCGAGCCCCGACAGCACTTGATGTAACACTCCGCTCATGGCGTTTCCTTCTTAATTAAAAGCCGAGATAGGCACGGCGGATGGCCTCATCTTTGGCAAGTTCCGCAGCAGGGCCCTCCATGACCACCCGTCCTGTTTCCAAAAGATAGGCCCGGTCTGAAAGCGCCAAGGCCAAATTCGCATTCTGCTCGACCAGGAAAATGCTCAATCGCTGATCTTGCTTGATGCGTTCAAGCAGAGCAAAAACTTCTTCAACGACGATCGGTGCAAGCCCGAAGGAAGGCTCATCCAGCAACAACAATCGCGGCTGCAAAAGCAGCGCACGGGCAATGGCAAGCATCTGCTGCTCGCCCCCCGAAAGCGTGCCTGCCTGTTGACGCAAGCGTTGGCGAAGCTTCGGAAAATACTCATACACTTCCGCCAATGCCGCGGGAATTTCGGCGGGGGGACGAAGATAGGCGCCAAGACGGAGATTTTCCTCAACAGTCAGCTCCATAAAAGTGCCGCGCCCGTCGGGAACATGGGCAATCCTTCGCCGAACGATCTCTTCAGTTGCGCGCCCATCGATCCGCTCTCCGCAAAAGCGAATTTCTCCTTCCGTGCGCACCATGCCGCAAATCGCACGAAGGGTGGTGGTTTTTCCGGCACCGTTCGCGCCGAGAAGGCAGCACACTTCCCCTTCCTCAACGGCAAAATCGATTCCGTGCAACACCACGCTCCGGCCGTAAGCAGCCTTCAGGCTGCGCGCTTCAAGCAACGGCGGCATGGGCTCGGCTGCCGAGGTAGGCGCGAATAACCTCGGGATGATTCTGTACCATTTGCGGCGAGCCTTCGGCAATTTTCATGCCGAACTCAAGTGCCACCACACGGTTGGAAATGCGCATCACCAAATTCATATGATGTTCCACAAGCAGAACGCTGAGGTGAAAGCGGTCGCGCAGGGTGCAGATTAGATCGGCCAAAACATCCACTTCGGAATGATTGAGCCCGCCCGCCGGTTCATCCATCAACAAAAGCTTCGGTCTGCTGATCAGGGCACGAGCAAGTTCGACGCGTTTTTGCATCGGAAAGGGAAGATTGGCCACCGGTTCAGCGGCAACGACGACAAGCTCTAACAATTCCAAAAGTTCGGTCAATTGCTGTTCCGCTGCTTCTTCTTCACGCCGCACTTTCGGCAGACGTAAAGCATTCGCAACGAAACCGGTGCGCCCGAAATGGTGCGCGCCGACCAAGATATTATCCCTTACGCTCATGCTCTGAAACAGGGCAAGGTTCTGAAAAGTGCGGCCGATGCCGAGCGCGGCAAGCCGATGCCGCGCGAGTTGGCGTAAGTTTTGCCCGTTGAAAACAATATCGCCGCTGCTTGGCCGGTAAATGCCGCTGATGCAATTGAACAACGTGGTCTTGCCCGATCCGTTCGGCCCGATCAAGCCGCAAATCTCTCCGGGGCAAACCTCGAAAGAAACTCCAGAAAGCGCGACAATGCCGCCGAAGCGAATGCCAACGTTCCGAATTTCCAGAAGCGCGTTCATGCCAAATCGATGGCGCGCAGCGACCAAGAGCAATCGGTGCCGCCCATCGGCGCCTGCGCGCTTCGGCGCGCAATCTGCCCTTTCGGGCGTCTGTGACGCACAACTTCTCTGCCCCGCACGGGTGCGCTCTCCTCCCCGGCCACGCTCGGCTGGTTGACCAGCCGGCTTTGTCTCTGATTGCCTGAAAAACTAGACAAACCTTGGCCGCGAGGCAAGCTGCAATTTGCCGTGCACCGGGCGCGCGCCAATCGCCCGGATGCCATCTTCCGGTGAGAGGGAAGCTCGGCGTATCATCACCGTTGCCGACGGAGTCCTGTCGGCCTCCGCGCCAGGAGACACGAGAAAAGGGGAGGGACGATGCAACCGAATGTCCGCGCCAAACCGGCTGTTACCGCCAGAGAGGGGCTGCTGGCAGCGGCTCTGGCAGGGCTCATGGCTTTTGCCTATCCCGCCACCGCCGCTGATATCGCCCTTTCGGGCAACGACAATCACACCACGGTGGTGGACGGCAAACCGCGCGGCCTTGCCAATCCGAAGCCCGACAACGTTTCGGTGATCGATCTTGGCCGATATCCGCCGCGCCTGTTGAGCACGATCGAGGTCCCCTATAGCGATATCGGGCCGCCCACCGCCATCGCGGTTGCGCCCGATGCCAGCTTCGCCATCGTGAGTTCTTCGACGCGCGCCGATCCCGCCGCGCCGGATGGCGCGGTTCCGGATAATCGCGTGTCGGTGCTCGATCTCACCGTCTCGCCGCCGAAAGTGATTCAGCAAGTGCAGGCCGGGATGGGCGCAACCACGGTACGCATTTCGCCCGATGGCCATCTGGTGCTCGTGGCCAACCGCAATGACGGAACCATCTCGGTATTCACCCTTGCCGAGCGGCGTTTGACGCCGGCGGGAACCTTTTCGCTCGGCAACCCGAAATCCATTCCCCAAGGGCTGGTGATTTCCAAAGACGGCAAAGCCGCTCTCGTGAGCCGCGCGGGAGATCATATGGTGAGCCTCCTTCACATCAACGGCACCACGCTTTCGCTGGATCCCCGGCCGATCACGACCGGAGTAACACCGGATACCATGGATATCGACGTAACGGGCAGATTTGTGGTGGTCACCAATGTCGGGCGCGGCGACGGCGATGTGGATACCGTCAGCCTCATCGATCTCTCGCTCTCTCCGCCACGAACCGTCGATACCGTTGCCGTGCCCAGCGGGCCGGAATCCGCGAAATTCTCACCGAACGGCAAGTATATCGCGGTCTGTTCCATCAACGGCAGTATCAAATCTCCCGGCAACCCGTTCTACCATGAGCACGGGATCCTCACCGTTTTTGCCCTCGAGCGCCCGCCGGCCAATGCGCTGACCACGGCCGGGCGCATGCTCCGCAGAGTGGCACAGGTGCCTTTGGGCGGCTGGGCGCAAGGGATCGCCTTCTCGCGTGACGGGCATATCATCTTGGGTCAAAATTTCCGCGAGCATTCTCTCGCCGTGTTCCGCTTCGCCAACGGCCAGCTGGAACGCGGACCAGATTTGCCGATGCCCGGGGGGCCGGCCGCCTTGGCAACGCCGTGGCCCTAACCCCAACTCAGTCTGAGTGATCAGAGACCTGAGTGATGACAGACCAAGGGGGGTTTGCTACCTCCCTTTGGTTTGACGAAGCCCGAGAAGAGTAGTTTTACCCCGACATGCCAAGCAGCAACGACATCCGTTCCGCATTTCTCGAATATTTTGCCCGCAACGGGCATACCATTGTACCAAGCTCGCCCTTGGTCCCGCGTAACGACCCGACCTTGCTCTTCACCAATGCCGGCATGGTGCAGTTCAAAAACGTTTTCACCGGCCAAGAGAAGCGCCCCTATGTGCGTGCGGTCAGTGCGCAGAAATGTCTGCGTGCAGGCGGCAAACACAACGACTTGGACAATGTCGGCTACACCGCGCGCCACCACACCTTCTTTGAAATGCTCGGCAATTTCAGCTTTGGTGATTACTTCAAGGAACAGGCCATCGCCTATGCGTGGGAGCTGCTGACGCGTGATTTCGGCCTCCCGCCCGAGCGGCTCTTGGTCACGGTCTATGCCGAAGACGATGAGGCCGCCGCCGCTTGGCGCAAAGTCGCCGGGTTTTCGGATGATCGCATTATCCGCATCGCGACTTCCGATAATTTTTGGCGCATGGGCGATACTGGCCCCTGCGGCCCGTGTTCCGAGATTTTCTACGATCACGGCCCCGAAGTGCCGGGCGGCCCGCCGGGCAGCGCCGAAGCGGACGGGGACCGGTTCATCGAGATCTGGAACCTCGTCTTCATGCAATATGAAGAAGGGCCGCCGGGGGTGCGCCGACCTCTGCCGCGCCCCTCGATCGATACCGGCATGGGGCTTGAGCGGATTGCCGCCGTACTGCAAGGCAAGCACGACAATTACGACACCGATATCCTGCGCGCCCTTATTCTCGCCTCGGCCGAAATCTCCGGCGTCGATCCCGACGGGCCGCATCGCATCAGCCATCGTGTGATCGCCGACCATGTGCGCGCCAGCGCGTTTTTAATCGCCGATGGCGTGTTGCCGTCCAACGAAGGGCGGGGTTATGTGCTGCGGCGGATTATGCGCCGCGCCATGCGCCATGCCCACCGCATGGGCGTGCAAGCGCCGCTGCTGGCGCGGCTCGTGCCCACCCTGGTCCGCCAAATGGGTACCGCCTATCCCGAACTGGTCTGGGCCCAAGCCTTGATTACCGAGACTCTGGAACTGGAGGAGACCCGCTTCAAAGCCATGCTGGAGCGGGGGCTGCATCTTTTGGCCGAGGAAACCGCGCAGCTGGGCGCCAACGAGCCGTTGCCCGGCGCGGTTGCCTTCCGCCTCTACGACACCTACGGCTTTCCGCTCGATCTCACCCAGGATGCGCTGCGCGAGCAGGGCCGCAGTGTGGATGTCGCCGGATTTGAAGCGGCGATGGAACAGCAACGCGCCCGTGCCCGGGCGGCCTGGGCCGGTTCGGGCGAGGCAGCAACCGAGCGCGTGTGGTTCGAACTCCGCGAACGCCTCGGCGCGACCGAATTCCTCGGCTACAGCACCGAACGCGCGGAAGCGACGCTGCTCGCTCTGGTTGCCGGCGGCAGCCCTGTGGATGCCGCGCCCGCGGGGACCGAGGTCGCCGTCATCTTGAATCAGACGCCCTTTTACGGCGAAAGCGGCGGCCAGGTGGGCGATACCGGCACCATCACTGCGGCGGACGGTTTGCGCATTGCGATCACCGATACCCAGAAAAAACTCGGTGATCTCATCGTGCATTTGGGCCGGGTTGAAGCGGGCACGGCAAGGCTCGGCCTGGCGGTGGTCGCAGAAATCGATCACGAGCGCCGCAGCGCCGTTCGTGCCCATCACTCCGCCACGCACTTGTTGCACGAAGCGCTGCGTCGGCGGCTCGGCGAGCATGTGACCCAAAAAGGCAGCCTGAACGCCCCCGATCGGCTGCGTTTCGACATTAGCCATCCGAAACCGATCACCCCGGAGGAGCTCGCCTGGGTGGAAGCCGAGGTGAATGCCCGCATCCGCGAAAACACAGAGGTTACCACCCGCCTGATGACGCCCGAGGCCGCGGTGGCCTCCGGTGCGCTTGCGCTCTTCGGCGAAAAATACGGCGAAGAGGTGCGTGTGGTCTTCATGGGCAAAGGCGCCGGCAACCGGGCAGCCTATTCCATCGAGCTCTGCGGCGGCACGCATGTGCAACGGACGGGCGATATCGGTTTCTTTCACGTGATCAGCGAAGGCGCGGTGGCCGCGGGCATTCGCCGCATCGAAGCCGTCGCGGGGGCGGCAGCGGTGGCCGCGGTGCAGGCCGAGGGACGGCTGCTTGCGGAAACCGCTGCACTCCTCCGTGTCGCCCCCGGCGAACTGCCCCAGCGAATCAGCGCCGTTTTGGAGGAACGCCGAAAGCTTGACCACCAGGTGCAGGAGCTGCAACGGCGCCTGGCCACGGGGAACGTGCAGGCGGCGGTGGAAGAGATCAACGGCGTGAAGCTTGCCGCCCGGCACTTGGGCGATGTGCCGCCGCGCGAGTTGCGCAACCTTGCCGATGCGATCCGCAAGCAAATCGGCAGTGGGGTTGTCGCTTTAATTTCCACCGCGGAAGGCAAGGCGAGCATCGTGGTCGGCGTCACCCCGGATCTCACCGAGCGGTTCAACGCGGTGGAGCTCGCGCGCCTCGCGAGCGCTGCCGTCGGCGGCAAGGGCGGGGGCGGCCGGCCGGATCTGGCACAGGCGGGTGGCCCGGATGCCATGCGCGCGGAAGCGGCGTTGGCCGCCGTGCGCCATGCACTTGCCGCTTAACCCAGGGAGGCGAGAAAAAACATGAGCCGCATCGTCTTGGTGACCGGTGCCACCGCCGGCTTTGGCTCGGCCATCGCGCGCCGCATGGTCCATGACGGCTATCGGGTGATTGCGACCGGCCGGCGCCAACAGCGCCTGGACGCGCTGCAGAAGGAACTCGGCCCGGCGCTCTTGCCCTATCCCTTGGATGTGACCGATGCCGAGGCTGTCGCGCAATTGCCCGACGCATTGCCGGAAGGCTGGCGCGAGGTGGAGATCTTGGTCAACAATGCGGGCCTTGCGCTTGGCCTGGAACCCGCCTACCGCGCCCGCCTTGAGGATTGGGACCGGATGGTCGCCACCAATATCACCGGCTTGCTGCATGTGACCCACGCGCTGCTGCCGGGAATGGTGGCGCGCGATCGTGGGCACATCGTAAACCTCGGCAGCGTTGCCGGCACCTATCCATATTCCGGCGGCCACGTTTACGGCGCAACCAAGGCGTTCGTGCAGCAATTCAGCCTCAATCTGCGGGCCGATCTGATCGGCACCGGCGTGCGCGTGACAAATCTCGAGCCTGGGTTGGTGGGCGGCACGGAATTCAGCCTGGTGCGTTTCGGCGGCGATGCGGGGCGCGCGAAATCCGTCTATGCCGGCACCGTTCCGCTCACGCCCGAGGATATTGCCGAGGCGGTCGCCTGGGTGGTCGGACTGCCGCCGCATGTCAACGTGAACCGCTTGGAGATCATGCCCACCTGCCAGGCGCCGACGCAGATTGGCGTGAAGCGGCAAGAATGAAAACCGAACCCGGGCCGCCGAAACTGACGAAAATTCTCGAGCGCTTCCGTATTACCGACGGAACGAAATTCCGTCTTGCTGATTACGACCCCGCCGATACTGCCGGAATCGATCTCAACAAAGAAGAAGCCAAGGCCCTGGTTGCGCGCGATGTGGAGCGGCTTGCCGCCCTGCAGGAGTTGCTTTACGCGCAAGACCGCTGGTCTTTGTTGTGCGTCCTGCAGGGTATGGATAGCGCCGGCAAAGACGGCACCATCAAGCACGTGATGTCGGGGGTCAACCCGCAGGGTGTGCAGGTCAGCACGTTCAAAGCCCCGGGGCCGGAGGAACTCGCACACGGATTTCTCTGGCGCGTTTCCCAAAAGCTTCCCACGCGCGGCCATATCGGCATTTTCAATCGAAGCCATTACGAAGAAGTCTTGGTTGTGCGCGTGCACCCGGAACTCTTGCAAACCGAGCGCCTGCCCGAGGCGGTCATCGGCAAGAATTTCTGGCAGCACCGCCTGGAAGATATCGCAAATTTCGAGCGTTATCTTGCCCATCAAGGCGTGGTGATTGTGAAATTCTTTTTACACATTTCGCAAGAAGAGCAGCGACGCCGGTTGCTGGCACGCCTGGACGATCCGCGCAAAAACTGGAAATTCAGCGAAAGCGATCTTGCCGAAAGGCTGTTTTGGGATGATTATATGCGGGCCTATGAAAAGGCGATTGCCGCAACCGCGGCCCCGCATGCGCCGTGGTACATTGTTCCCGCCGATCACAAATGGTTCGCGCATGTCTTGGTGGTGGCGGCCATGATTGAGGCCTTGGAAGCCTTGAAGCTTGCCTACCCGAAGCTGGATGCGAAGCAGCAGGAGCTGCTCAAGCGGGCGCGCACCGAATTGCAGAGGATGCCGGCTTGAGCCATAGTCCGGTCTTGCTTTCCCGGTCTGATGCCCTTGGAATCGGCTGATATTCGGGGCCGTTGGAGAATGCACGTATATGGCGAGCAACGCCCATTGGAAGGCGAGGGTTCTGTTCATCGCCCTTCTCTGTCTTGGCGGAGCGGGCGCGCTGGCTTGGAATTTCTGGTCCTCGAGCCGCTACCAAACCTACTGGATCGAAACGCACGAGCCCCCCTCCGGGCTGATGGCGGGCGCTCCGGTCGAATTCCACGGCGTGAACGTGGGGAAGGTCACAGACGTTACGCTCCGCGATGCCGACACGGTTCGGATCATGCTCCAGGTTGCGAAAACCGCGCCGATCTCACAAGCAACGGTTGCGACCATGACGGCGCGCGGGCTCACCGCTTGGGGGTTTTCGGGGTATGTGTACATCGCGCTGGAAAATACCGCGCCAGCATCGGGCCCGTTGCCGATCGCGCCCGGCGAAGCCTATCCCCGCATTGCGGCCGCACCGGCGCGCATTGTCACCATGGATACCATGGTGGCGCAGTCCATGGACAGGCTGCAAACATTGATGCGGCTTCTGAAGCCTCTTGCGAATGAGCAAACCGTGGCATCCGTGAAAGCCTCGCTGGAGAGCCTGCAAACGCTTTCGCATTCCCTGGACGGTCTGCAGCAATCCGCCCAGGCTCTTGCCGCTGTGCTCGATAAGCAAACGGTTGCGTCGCTCAAGCGCTCGCTGGAAGGTCTGCAGCAAGTCGCGGCCATCCTTGCGGCCAATAGCAAGCGCCTCGATTCTCTTATCATCAATGCCGAACGCGACAGCCGCGATATTCGCGCGCTGGTCGAGACCAGCAATAACACGCTGCGGACGCTGAACGCACAGGTATTGCCGCAATTTTCCCGGGCGATTGTGGATCTTGAAACGCTGAGCCGAACCATGAACGGGCTCACGACCCGGCTCTCGCGCAATCCTTCAGCGCTGGTGAGCGGAACGACGCTCCCGCCCGGCCCGGGTGAGCGTTGAGGCCGCTGGCCCGTGCCGTCGCCGCGGCGGTGCTGCTTGGGGGCTGCACGCTGCTGGCACCGCCACGCCCGGAACCGGCGCGGGACGTGCTGAACGAACTTCCCCCAGAGATCCCCTACCAACCCCGCCATACCGCGGCCCTTGTCGTTTTACCGCCGGAGGCCGGCCCGGCTTATGACACGGTTCGTATCGCCTATCGGCAGCGCCCCTATCAGCTCGGCTATTTCCGTGACCATGAATGGGCCGAGCCGCCGGCGCAGATGATCAAAACCCTGCTGATCGAAACCCTCGAGCGGACCGGCGCTTTCCGGCCCATTCTCACAGAGCCCGTTTTTGCCAGCCCGACCTACACGCTCCGCACCGAAATCCTCGAGCTGGTGCAGGACTACACGCGCGCGCCCCCGGTGGTGAAGCTGGCCCTTCGCTTCGAGCTGCTCGCACCTTCCGGCCGGCCTTTGGCAAGCCGCGAAATTACCCGCGAGCAAGCGATGCAGGCGGCAACCCCGTATGCCGGCGTGGTGGCAGCGAACCACGCGCTTGCCAGCGCACTTGCGGAGGCCGCCTCTTTTGTGCTCGATCACACCCGCTAAACGCTGCGCTTGCGAAGCCCGAGCATTTTTTGCAACGTGTCATCGTGCAAAACGTAGTGGTGGCGAAGCGCCGCCCCCGCGTGCAGAACAATCATCGCCGCCAGGATCAGGCCAAGTCCATCGTGGATCCCCCTCAGGCGCGCAAACTCGATCTCGTTATGGGGAAGAAAATCGGGCAGGGTAAACAGCCCGAAAAAGCTCACGGAAATTCCCGCGGCGGATGACATCAACCAGCCAAGCACAGGCTGAACAATCATCAAGCCGAGCAGACAGAGCTGCATCAAGACCGCAGCGATTTGCTGCCATTCTGGCATGGTTTGCGCAAGCTCGGGCAGCGGATTGAACTGGCGCCAGGCAAGCCGCGCCAAGCCCAGGATCCAGACCAGAATGCCGATTTGCTTGTGAAGCAAAATGAGCGTGATTTTTTGCCCCGCAAACCCGGCATCCGGCAGCTGAACCATATAAATTCCAAGCCCGATCAACCCAATCATCAGCACGGCGATCAGCCAATGCAGCGCAATGGCCACGGCGCCGTAGCGCCATTTTGTGTTGACAAACTGCATCGCGGGCCTCGTTCGCTCGATGCCGAGAGAAATTCTAAAAATCCTATGCTTGCGCCGCGGCCAACCGCATCCAACGGGGCACGGCCGTCCGCAGCTCGGCCGGCCCACAGCGGAGCGCCTGGCCGAATGCTTCAATCCGAAGCAGCGCGAGGCCAATCCCGGGCTGACCGGAACGCATCTCCCCGACCTGTTTCTCCTCCGCCATCACGGGGGTTCCGGGCTCGGGCAGTTCACCCGTGACCAGGACGGGAACCAGGCGGCGCTTCACCAGCCCCCGGTATTTCGTCCGCGCGGTAAGCTCCTGGCCGAGATAACACCCTTTGCTCCAGGAAATGCCGTTCAGCTCATCGAAACCGGCCTCCAGAAGCACGGTTTTTTCCGCTTCCAAGTCCCGCGAGCCGTCCGGCAAGCCGAGGGCCAATCGATGCCGGTCCCAGGCTTCGAAAGAGGTCGAGCCGGGCAGCGGCGCACGCGCGTAGAGTCGCCATCCGGCCTCGTCCAGCCGCGGGTCGGCGGCTATGCGGACTCCTTCTGGGGCGTCGGGCGTTCCGCCCCAGGCCGCATGCACGGCCCACTCCTCGGAGGCATCGCGCAAGGCCACCTGCGCGCGCAGCCGGTAGCGGCCGAGCTTTTGCAGCAAAAGCGGAATCTGCGCGCGCTCTGCGTCTAAAAGCAGCCGCTCGCCGTCGGTTCCGATGAAAAAATCGGCCAGCCATTTGCCCTGCGGCGTGAGAAACGCGGCCCAAACCAAAGCCCCGGGCTTAACCGCCGTGACATCGTTGGAAACGAGGCCTTGCAGAAAATTGATCCGATCCGGGCCGGCAATCTCCAGCACGCCCCGATCGGGCAGATAGGTCAGACTGCTCATGACGTTCAAATTGGTTGCAGAGAGCGCCTCTGCAATTGTGGCATGTGTTTCGTCCGCAACAGCGCCGTTTCTTTTTTTCCCATCCCGGCGCACGGCCAAGGGTTTTTCCCGCAATCCTCCGCCGCTAAAAACATATAACTAATATATTGCTATTTGTGCCACCCAGCGCTAAACCCGCTCTGACCAACTTAACGGGCAAGATTGCATCTTACCCGATGCATGAGTTTACGAGGGGGTTCTCTGCAATGAGTGCGATCGGAACTGCACATGTTATGCCTGCGCAGCATAATCTTTTCCGCCGCTTCGTCCTGCGTTGGCTGATGAGCACCAACCACAAGGATATCGGCACGCTTTATTTGGTTTTTTCCGCTATCGCCGGCTTTATCGGCGGCGTGCTCTCCATCATTATGCGGATGCAGCTTATGCATCCTGGCTCGCACATCGTCGCCGACGGGCAGACATGGAACACCCTTGTGACGGTGCATGGGCTGGTAATGATCTTTTTCACTCTTATGCCCGCATTAATCGGCGGTTTCGGCAACTGGTTTGTTCCGATCCTCATCGGTTCTCCAGAAATGGCGTTTCCGCGCCTGAACAACATCAGTTTTTGGCTTTTGCCGCCGGCATTCTGTTTGGTGATGACGGGCTTCTTCCTCAATGAATCCGGTACCGGTTGGACGCTCTATCCGCCGCTTGCCAACAGCACATTCCAACCAGGCATCGGCATGGACTGCACCTTATTCGGGCTGCATCTGGCCGGGGCGAGTTCTCTGCTTGCATCCATCAACTTCATTACCACCATTTTCAACATGCGCGCCCCTGGCATGACATTGCACAAGATGCCGCTTTTTGTCTGGTCGCAATTGGTCACGGCATTCATGCTTTTGATTACCATTCCGGTGCTTGCCGGAGCGATCACCATGCTGATTACCGATCGCGATTTCGGTACTTCTTTCTTCCGTCCGGAAGGCGGGGGAGATCCGGTGCTCTTTCAGCATCTCTTCTGGTTCTTCGGCCATCCGGAAGTCTATATCATGATCTTACCGGGCTTTGGTATCATCAGCCATGTTGTTTCGACATTCAGCAAAAAGCCGGTTTTCGGTTATCTCGGTATGGCCTACGCGATGGTGGCCATCGGCTTCGTGGGCTCGGTGGTCTGGGCGCATCATATGTTTGTTTCGGGGATGAGTGTCGATTCGCGCGCCTATTTTATGGCTGCCTCCATGGTTATTGCAGTACCGACAGGCATTAAAGTGTTTTCGTGGATTGCCACAATGTGGGGCGGTTCGATCGAATTCAAAACGCCCATGTTGTGGGCATGTGGTTTCATCTTCGTCTTCACCATCGGCGGCGTAACCGGGGTGGTTTTGGCCAACGCGAGCATCGACCAGATCCTCCATAACACCTATTACGTGATCGCGCATTTCCATTACGTGCTTTCCCTGGGTGCGGTGTTTGCGATCTTCGCCGGATTTTACTATTGGGTCGGCAAGATGTCCGGCCGGCAGTATCCCGAGTTCTGGGGCAAGGTGCATTTCTGGGTCACTTTTGTGGGCGTCAATCTCACCTTTTTCCCGATGCACTTCCTCGGCCTTGCGGGCATGCCGCGCCGCTACCCCGATTATCCCGAGGCCTTCACCGGCTGGAACTTTATTGCCTCCATCGGCTCGTATATTTCGGGCGTTGGTCTGCTGATTTTCCTTTACGTGGTCTACCGCACGTTCACCGCAACCGAGCGGGTGCCCGCCAACTATTGGGGCGAAGGCGCAACCACGTTGGAATGGACGCTGCCTTCACCCGTGCCGGCGCATACTTTCGAAGAACTGCCGCAGATCGTATAAAACAAGCAAAGACGATCACGAAGCCGCCGGCGCAGCATCAGGCCGGCAGCTTCGTCTCTCTCTCGAAACTATGCAAGCAAGCAACGAAGGCTTGCCGCGATCCCGAGCGCAATCCCGAAAGGGCGCACCGTCAGCCTTGTTCATCCTGAAGCCATATCGGGTCTTTCAGTTTGGCCAGAAAAGCGCGATGCGCCGCCTCTTCGGCATCGCTCACCACGATCGGCCGGGGGGTGCGGGCGGCAAGGGCGATGGCAGCAGGTGCCGGAACATTCGCCTCTTCCGGCCCGACCAAGGCAAGGCCCCGCTGCCGGCCGCCGATCAGCTCCACATAAACCTTGGCAAGAAGCCGGCAATCGAGCAAAGCGTTGTGGGTGGTGCGCTCGCTCAGATCGATCCCGAAACGCCGGCAGAGCGCATCCAGGTTGTTGGGAAGGCCTGGGAATTTGGCCTTGGCCAAATGCAGCGTGTCCACCATCCGCGCTCTTTCCAGCGGCGCCCGGCCGATACGCGCGAGTTCCGCATCCAAAAAAGCGAAATCGAAAGCGGCATTGTGCGCGATCAGCTTGCTGTCGCCGAAAAATTCCAACAGTGCATCGGCGATATCGGCAAAACGCGGCTTGCCTCGTAACATTTCCTGCGTGATGCCGTGCACGCGCACCACCTCGCTCGGGACATCCCGTTCCGGATCCAGCAAGGTGTGAAAATGCCGCCCCGTCGGCAGATCGTTAAAAAGTTCGATCGCGGCTATTTCGATGATACGGTCGCCGAGCGTGGGGTCAAGGCCCGTCGTTTCGGTATCGAACAACACGGCGCGGGACATTGGCGAAGCTCCCTGATCAATCGGCGCAGCGCGCGAATGGAATGAAACCGGGAAAGCCCGGTTTTGATCACAAAATCGGCGCGGCGGCATTTTTCTCGGTCGGGCATTTGTCGGGCTATCGCGGCGCGGATTTCCGCTTCGCTCCAGCTGCTGCGGCGGCGCAGCCGGGCAATCTGCACATCCAGCGGGGCGGACACCACCACCACTTTGTGCACCCGTTTGTCTGCGCCCGTCTCAAACAGCAACGGAATATCGAGCACCGCAAGCTTTTTGCCGGAACGGCGCACGCGGGCAAGAAAAGCCCGCTCGGCCTTCTGCACCAAGGGATGAAGGATTTTCTCCAGCCGCTGGAGCGCTTCCGGATCCCCCATCACCAACGCGCGCAATTTGTTACGGTCCAGCCGATCGCCCTTCACCACCGAGGGAAACGCTTCGGCAATCGCGCCAATTGCGCGGCCCCCCGGGGCTTGCAGCGCCCGCACTTCGGCATCGGCGTCGAAGGTCGGAATCCCAGCTTGGCGAAACACCGAAGCCGCCGTGGATTTGCCCATGCCCATCCCGCCGGTGAGCCCGATCACGCACATCGCTCGCCTGCCCTACTCTGCCGGCAAAGCGGCGGCGATGAAGCGATGGAGCTCTTCATCCACCTCGGGCTCGACCCCGAACCATTGGGTGAATCCGGGGACAGCCTGGAAAAGCAGCATACCAAGCCCGGGCACGGTGCGCATTCCGCGCGCGCGGGCCTCCTGCAAAAGCGGTGTCTCAAGGGGGGTGTAAACAATGTCGGCGACCACGAGCTCCGGGCGGGCGGACATAAGTTCAATATCCAGCTTCTCGTGCCCTTGCATCCCTGCGGCCGTCGCGTTGACCAAAAGCGCGCAATCCGCCAGGAAAGCGTTGCGGTTTGCCCAAGCAAGCGGGGTGATGCGCGCATCGTGAAGCGTTGCCGCCAGCGCTTCGGCTTGTTCCGGGCGCCGGCTTGCCACGCGCACTGCAGCGCCCGCTTCCGCCAAAGCGGCGGCGATGGCGCGCGCCGCGCCGCCGGCGCCGAGGATCAAAGCGGGGCCGGCATTCGGCGCAACCCCATGGGCGCGCAGATTGGCGAGAAAGCCGAACCCGTCGGTATTGCTGCCCAAAATTCGCCCGTCGCGAAACACCAAGGTATTCACCGCGCCGGCGCGCGCGGCGGTGGCATCCAGCGCGTCGCAGAGCGCGCCGACGGCAACTTTGTGAGGAATGGTCACATTCGCTCCGGCAAAGCCCACGGCGACCAAGCCGCGGAGAGCATCCGCCAGCCGCTCGGGGGGTGTGGGGAGCGGAATATAGGCGCCGTCGATCCCGTAGCGCGCGAGCCAATACCCGTGCAGCCGCGGGGAAAGGGAATGCGCGACCGGCCAGCCGAGCACCCCGGCCACGCGCGCTTTGCCGGACAAGATGGGCATAAACCTTGCAAGCACGAATATCCCGCCAAATCAACTCCTCGCGCGACGAACAGGGGCGGCATTCGGGGCGTGGCCGGCGCGATCCGGGCGGGAAGGCCCGTTGCTTTTGCTGTTACCCTCTGTGTGGCGCCTACGCGGAGTGAAGTCCAGCCCCGTTGGCCCTGCGCCTGCCTCCGGCGACAGGCGAGGGAAGGACAAGTTCCCCCTTGCCATGCGATTCGATGAACGCGATGGGTCGGCTTGCGAAGCTCTCGAATTGCTCCATCTTCCCAAGCAGCACGGAAAGGATCTGCCGCGCCGTATTCCGCCACGTGAACCGCTTTGCCACCGCGCGACAGCCCGCGCGGAATTCCCGGCTGCTTTTCAAAGAGCCGGCAAGCACCTTGCGCACTGCGCGATAGAGGCTTTCGACGGAAAACGGATCAAAATACGTGCAAAGATCTCCGCCCACTTCGGGGATGGCGGAGCTGAAGGATGCAATGCAAGGGGTGCCGACGGAGAGGCTTTCCAGAATGGGCAGGCCGAAACCTTCGAAGAATGAGGGGTAGATCGTCGCCGTTGCGCCGCAAAGCAGGCGATATTTCTCAAACTCGGAGACAAACCCCGGCAAAATCAGCCGTTTTTCCGCAATTGCCGCTTCCAAGGCGGCCGGTATCGCTTGCTGTTCCGCAAGCCAACCCATGCGCCCCACAATCACAAACCGACACTGTTCGAGAAGATCCGGGAAAAGATTCAGCAAATCAAAAATGCAAGCAATGTTCTTGCGCGGTTCCCGCGTGCCGAGGATGAGAAAATAGGGCTCGGCATTGTCTTCTCGAGCTTCGTTGGCAAGCTGGATCGGAAACCACCACGGCCAGGAAACCCCGTTATAAGCCACGCAAAGGCGATCATCCCCGATGCCGAAATAGGCTTTGAGATCCTCCAGGGTCGCGCGGGAAACTGCGAACGTGACCGTATTGGATGCCAAATCTTCGCATATCGTTTCCATATGATATCGGATGGTATCAGAGACGTGAAATTGCGGCGTAATCAGCGTGGAAAGATCGTGCACGAGGCTGCATTCGATGGGAAAGATCCTTCGCACGCGCTTCACCGAGGGGAAAATGCCCGCCGCTCGGCTGCCGGCTTGCAGAAGTGGCATCGGCCCCTCGCAGGCGTCGCCTTTGAAAAAGTCGCGATGCAGGAAAAGCCCGCTGTTTCTACCGAATGCATCGACAACCGCATCGCTTGAAACCAAATGGTTTTCGTAGAAGAACCGCACATTTTGCGGAAACGTCTCGAATAACACTTCACCAAGCCGCGCCGCGACCAGCGGAATCCCCGTCCAATGCTCTTCGAGCAGCGGGGAAACGTCGTAGTATAACGTCCAGCCCAGCTCGCAAATGCGTCGCTTCAGCACATGAAGCGGAGGCGGTTCAACCTCCTCACCCTGGAAAAACGTGGAGATGGCAAGACGTTCAGGCGGCATGGATTGCGAACATTTCGGCATGATGCATCTCCCGTGCGGGCAAGGAGCGTTGCCGCAGCATGTCCTCGGAGCGCAAAAGCAACTCGGCCAAGGCGCGATGCGAAAGCGACGGCACAAGATAAATCCGCTCGCCGAATTGGTCGCAAACGCGAAGCCGAAGTTCCTCATCTGGCAGAATGGTTTGGTGCGACGCAACCGGTGCGGAAAGATGAAATCCTTCGGGCGGCGCCAACGTCAGCGTGGGGATACCGAGCGCATCCAGACGTGCCGAGGTAAACAGGCGCTCCGGGTCGGCCCCTTCAATCCAGGCGCAGGCAAACAACGCGGGCAACAACGGCAGCGCCTCGGGTCGCGACAGGCGGGCGAGAAAAATAGAGCGCAAAATTTGCGGACGGAGGGTTTCGTTCCGCACCTGTTCGACAAGCTGCTGCACCGCCTGCGTGGTTTCCCAAGTTTCGTTGAAGGGAAATAAAACCACGCGCAGCGGGGAATTATGCAAATGCTCCGATCGGCATAGCCGCAAAACCAGCGTGGGCAGCATGCTCGCGGGGTTACCAAGATTCCATGCAAGCAAAATGAACGGGTGTGAAGGCGTTCCGCTTGCCTCTGCATCCCGCAACAACGCGAAAGCGCGCCGCCAGTCCGCGCTTTGTGCCGTCATGCGGGCCGGCGCGGTTCCGTGCCATTCTTCGGCATCGAACTCCGCAAAAGAACAGCCGAAAAGCCCGCGCGCGGCACAGAGGTGGGGTGTGATGCCGGCAGCTTCCGACGGCTCCAACGCAGGATGGCGTGCCAGTGCTTCGCTCACATCCGCAATCGCTGCTCCGGCCGGCAAAACCGCCCGCGAAAGCTCGCAATTGCCAAAACGCTTCAGCGGCATTTGCTCCGGATAATAAACGAACTGCTCGGCAAAGCCTGCCGGAACTAGTTGGCCCGAGGCAAAGGGGTGGCTTTGCAGGCCAAGCGGCGGCAAAATCTCCGACTCGGCGGAAAGCATCACGTTGCGCGCACCTTTCAAAAGGCGCGCATGCCGCGCCATACCGAGACGCACATGCATAAGCCCGACATTCGGGCTATCCGGCGCGATGAACCGCTCGAACGGGCGATAACTCGACCGCGCCGCAAACAATTCCGGTGCAGGAACATACAACAGCCGCTGGCCGATGCCGTTCAACATGGCGGAGAGCGCGGCAAGTTGCGCTTCAAACCCAAACAATCGTTGCCGGTAACAATATTGCCCCGCGGGCTTTACCGCGCTTTCGCAACCGGCTCCGGTTGTGGGAATGCTGGCGGCAAGCACAGCGTCCTGCCAAAACGAAGCAACCACTTCGGGCATCACCCGAGCGGGCGCAAGTGTGGTTTTTTGCTGTTGCGTCTCGAATTTCGGACGCATGATGTGTCTTATTTTTCCGACTGTTTTTATGTTTCGCGAACAGGACATACTTGCAGCTGTGCCTCCGCTGTTCCTCCGTATTCGGAGATTGCATTTTTCAACTTCAGATTGTTATTCTAGCGATGGTTGCGAGGCAAGCATTATGTACGAAAACAATCCCTCTTTTGCGCCGTTGCACGGCAATATCGACGGCGCAACGCCGGAAGGCTTTATTTTCGGTTGGGCTTGGCGCGCAGGAACGCTTGCGCGCTGTCATGTTCACGTGCGTTCGGACGGCCGCCTGGTTGCCGAGGCGCTTGCCGATCTGTTCCGGCGCGATTTGCTCGAGGCCGGCATAGGGCTCGGGTTTTGCGGCTTCGTCGCCCGCGCCAAAAAACCGCTTGCCCCTGGGCGGCATCTCTTGCAACTGCTCGAGGCCAAAACCGGTACGCCCATCGGCCGCGAAGTGCGGATCGATATCGCCGCATCCGCCGGCGAAAAGGCGGCAGACACACGGCGTTCCTTGCCGCATTCGCAAACCACCTGGAGCGATGAAGACGTACTCGCTCACCTCTCGCAATTCAACCTCGCCAGCCATCACCGGCGGATGGGAACGTTCCGCTTCGTCGATGTGACGTTTCGCTATGTGCTGGGCCGCTGGGCGGATGACGTCGGGCTCAATGCCTATGCGCGCGAGCTGGACAGCGGCGCGCTATCGCCCGAGCAATTCTTTGCCGCGTTGCTTCGTTCGAAAGAACGCAAGGCCAATCCGAAGCCGCTGCCTTCGCCGTTCGATTATCGCTTTCCCTTCACGGCGCCGCCCGCTCTTTCCTCCCCGCGCTAAACGGTGCCCGAACGCGGCGGCTTTGGGCGCATGCTTGCGGGGGCGATCCAATCCGGGCTCAGCGAGGCAATCTCCGGGCAACCCAGCAAGGCGAGATCGCGATCAATCTCGCTCGCCAGAAGCCGGATTGCGTGCGCCGCCCCTTCGCGTCCTGCAACCGCTGCCGCATACAAAAACGGCCGCGCCACAAAGACGAATTTCGCCCCGAGCGCGAGCGCCTTCAGCACATCGGTTCCGCGCCGAATCCCGCCATCGAGCATCACCGTCATCTTCCCGGCGGCCGCGACCACGTCGGGCAACGCATGCAACGCGGCCATCGCCCCGTCGAGCTGCCGTCCGCCATGGTTGGACACCATCACCCCATCCACGCCGAGCGTGTGAGCGCGATTCGCATCCTCCGGCGCCAGCACCCCCTTCAACACCAACTTGCCGCGCCATTTCTCGCGAATAAAGGCGAGGTCGTCCCAATCCAGCGCCTCCCGCCCGGCAAAGCGGTTGACCGCTTCCGCCGACAGCACCGGCCCGCCGCGCTCGGCTGCGGCGTTTTCAAAATGCAGCATGCCGCGGGTTGCCAGGGTGCGGGCCGCCGTGCCGAACAGCCAGCCGGGATGGCTGATGCCATCCCACAGCAGCTTGGGCGTGGGGCGAAGCGGCAGCGAAAATCCGGCCCGCTGGTTGTTCTCGCGGTTGCCGGGCACTTGCACGTCCACGGTCACCACCAGCACCTCGTAGCCGGCGTTGGCCACCCGCGCGATCAGGCCGCCGATATGCGCGCGATCGCTGGGGATATAGGCCTGAAACCAGCTGGTGCGGCCGGCGCGCCTGACCCGCTCCAGCGGGGTGAGCGACGCACCGCTCAAGATGAAGGGAATATTGGCCGCCTCCGCAGCCTGCGCCAGCGCGCAATCGGCATCATAGGCCATCAAGGCGCTCGCCCCCATCGGCGCGATGCCGAACGGGCTGGCATAGGTCTGACCGAACAGCGAGACGCTTTGGTTGCGCCGCGAAGCATCCACCAGAACGCGCGGCACGAAGACCCAGTCGGCAAAAGCGGCGCGGTTGGCGCGGAGGCTTGTATTCGTCTCGGTGCCTCCGGAGATGAAGCCGAACAGGGCCTGCGGCAGGCGCCTGCGCGCAGCCGCCTCGAAATCATCCAGGGCGTAGATCCGCCTGAGCACGCGTTTCGCCGCGGGCGCTGTCGGCGCCCATGCGGCTCCGCCGGCAGCCCTTTGTGCTTGAGCGGTTTCTGCCTCTATACTGCCTGCTGACATTGCGTTTCCCCCTTCGCACGCTTGCTGTGGAGTCCTCTAGCAAAGATCGTGTCATGGCAGAACCGCGCCCCGCCGAGGGCAGATCCCTCCTCTCGTATGCCCCCGATTTGCAGCCAAGATGCCGTGCGGCGGCTTGTTTGTGCGACGCCGGATAACATCTATGTAACAACCTTTAGCGCCCAGGAGTTTCGGAATGGATCAAACCATGAGCCTTGCCCAAGGCCGCGCACGCGAAGCGGCTGCGGGCGGAGCCCCGTTGATCGTCGAAGGCGATCAGAAAACGTTCATGCAGGATGTGGTGGAAGCCTCGCGCAGTGTGCCCGTGCTGGTCGATTTCTGGGCCACATGGTGCGGACCCTGCAAGCAGCTGACGCCCACATTGGAAAAGGTCGTCCGGGCCGCGGGCGGGCGGGTTCGGCTGGTCAAAATCGACATCGACAAAAACCGAGCCCTGGTCCAGCAACTGGTGCAGCTGGGTTTGCCGCTGCAATCGGTGCCGACGGTGGCGGCCTTCTGGCAGGGCCAGATCGCGGATCTCTTTCAGGGGGCGCTGCCGGAATCAGAGGTGAAGCGGTTTGTCGAGGGGCTGCTGCGGCTGGCCGGCGGGGCCATGCCCTCCGCCGAGCTTTTGACGGAAGCGCGCGCCGCCCTGGAACACGGAGACGCCAATCTTGCCGTGGAACTCTTCGAAGCCGTCCTGCGCGCCGAACCTGAGAACCCCGAGGCGTGGGGCGGGCTTGTGCGCGCGCAATTGGCTGCGGGCCATGAAGATCAGGCCAAGCAGACCCTTGCGCGTGTGCCGGCCAAGCTTGCCGAGCACGCGGAAATCACCGGCGCACGCAGCGCGCTGGCGTTGGCCGAGGAGGGAAGGGCTGCTTCCGCCAAGCTTGCCAGCCTTGAGCAGCGCTTGGCCGCCGATCCCAACGACCATGAAGCCCGCTACGAGCTTGCCACGGCGTTGAACGCGCTGGGCAAACGCGCAGAAGCGGCCGAGGCGCTGTTGGAAATCATCCGGCGTGACCGTGCCTGGAACGACGATGCGGCACGCAAGCAATTGCTGAAATTCTTTGAAGCGTGGGGTATGGAAGATCCCGCCACGGTGGCGGCGCGGAGGAAACTCTCTTCGCTTTTGTTCCGCTGACAGGTGATGCCGAGCTTTCATCCCAGCCCCGACACACTGCCCGAGTCCTTCCCGGTCTTTCCCCTCATCGGGGCGCTCTTGCTCCCCCGGGGGCGGTTGCCGCTCAATATTTTTGAGCCGCGCTACATCGCGATGATCGAGGATGCGCTGGCCTCCGGCAGGGTGTTCGGCATGATCCAGCCGGACCCCTCGCGCCGCCCGACGGCGAACGGGCCGGCGCTCTATCACGTGGGTTGCCTCGGCCGAATCGTCTTTTTTGCCGAAACCGATGATTGCCGGTTTCTGATCACCCTGGCCGGCGTCATTCGCTTCCGCGTGGCGGAGGAAATTGAAATGCGCCGCGGCTATCGGCGCGTGCGGGCTGATTTCACGCCCTATTGGGCCGATCTCGACGAGCACAAAGCCTCGCTCGCCCTGCCGCGAGACCAGCTGTTGCAAAAGGCTTGCGCCTACCTCGCCGCGCACGGCTTCAAAATGGAGACGGAAGCGATCCGTGCTTTGCCGGATGTCGAACTTGTCGCCTCGTTGGCCATGGCTTGCCCCTTTACCCCCGCCGAGAAGCAAGCCCTTCTGCAGGCGCCTACCCTCGCGCAGCGGGCGGAGGCGCTGCTGGCGCTGTTCGAGATCGATCGGCATGCGCGCCTCGCCCCCTCCGCCAAACATGAAAGCTGAGCCCATCAAGAGAGACGGAAACATGAGCGAATCCGCAAGCGGCCCGGACCGGCCGAAGCAGCCCCCGATCGATCCCAGGCTCTTGGAAATTTTGGTTTGCCCGCTGACCAAAGGGCCGTTGGAATATGATCGGGAGAAGAATGAACTGATCAGCAGGCAGGCGGGCCTCGCCTACCCGATCCGGGACGGCATCCCCATCATGCTGGTGGAGGAAGCCCGTAAGCTGGACTGAATGCGAACGAAAGACCCACATCACAAAGGCTTTCCCCATGCCTCTTGCGTGCGAGATTCGCCTCCATCGGGCCGAGCGCATTCTGGAAATCGCATTCGACGACGGTTCGCGTTTTCGTCTGCCCGCGGAATATTTGCGCGTGGAGAGCCCGAGTGCGGAAGTGCAAGGCCATGCCCCCGCCGAACGGCAATGGCTCGGCGGCAAACGCGATGTGGCGATTGTCGGATTGGAGCCCGTGGGCAATTACGCGGTGCGCATTTTCTTCGATGACGGGCACGATACCGGCATTTATTCTTTCGATTATCTCCACCGGCTCGGGCGCGAACAGAAGGAGCGTTGGCAAACCTATCTGGACGCGCTCGCCGCGCGTGGCTTGCAGCGCGAAGGTTGACTTCGCCCCGCCGCGATCACGTGCGGTGATTACTTGCGGTATTGCTCCTCGCTGACCTGTTCCATCCATTCCACGGTCTTGCCGTTCAGTGCTTCCTGAATGGCGATGTGCGTCATCGCCGTGGTCGGCGTTGCGCCGTGCCAGTGTTTCTCGCCCGGCGGAATCCAGACCACATCCCCCGGCCGGATCTCTTCGATCGGGCCGCCCCAGCGCTGCACCCAGCCGGAGCCGAACGTTACGATCAAGGTTTGGCCAAGCGGATGCGTGTGCCACGCGGTGCGGGCGCCCGGCTCAAAGGTTACGCTTGCGCTCCGAACGCGCGCGGGTTCTGGCGCCTGGATCAGAGGGTCGATCCGCACCGCGCCGGTGAAATACTCCGCCGAGCCCTTGGCGGAAGCTTGTGAACCGCTGCGTCTGATATCCATTGTCCCGCCCCCTCGTTTCGTTGCCACAATGTCGTTCGCTCGCAGAGCTGCTAACGCGAGCGGTTCACCGCGTAATCGATGGCATCGGCCAACGCCTCGCGCAGCCTTCCTTCGCGGAACAGGGCAAGCCCGGCCTTGGCCTTGGCCGCGTAATCGCGGGCGCGGGCAAGGGTTGCGGCAATCGCGCCGTGTCGTTCCATCAGGCCGAGTGCCCGCGCGAGATCCTCTTCGCGCTGATCGCTTTCCGCAATCGTGCGTTGCCAAAATCGCCGCTCCTCGGCAGAGCCGGCCGCATAGGCGATCAGCACCGGCAGCGTCACTTTCCCTTCCCGGAAATCATCGCCCACGGTTTTGCCCAATCTTTGCTGATCAGCAACGTAATCCAACGCGTCATCGGTTAATTGAAAGGCGATGCCAAGATTGAATCCGAGCCGCCGCAACGCGGCTTGCGCCTCCGCGCTTTCTCCGGCCACCACCGCGCCGACTTCGCACGCGGCGGCAAACAGGGCTGCGGTCTTGCCGCTGATAACGTTCAAATAGCGCTGCTCGGAGGTGGTCAGATCGTTTTGCGTCATCAACTGCAGCACTTCGCCCTCGGCAATCGTGGCGGCGGCGCGGGCAAGGATTTGCAAAACAGTGAGAGAGCCGTCCTCCACCATCAGCTCGAAGGCGCGCGCAAACAGAAAATCGCCCACGAGTACCGAGGCCTGGTTGCCGAAAACGGCATTTGCCGAAGCCAAGCCGCGGCGCAATTTGCTTTCGTCGACAACGTCGTCATGCAAAAGCGTGGCCGTGTGAATGAATTCCACCGCAGCAGCCAGCCGTACATGCCGCAGCCCGTCGCCCCGGTTCTCCGCTTTTTCGGGGTAGCCGCAAAGCCGCGCGCAAGCGATGGTCAACAACGGCCGCAGCCGCTTGCCGCCGGCGGCAACGATATGCGCCGCAAGACGCGGAATGAGCTCCACCGGGCTTTGCATACGCTGCACGATGGTCTGATTGCAGGCTTGCAAATCCTCGTGCACCAGCTGCGCGAGAGCGGTCAATGCATCGCGGTCCCCGCCGCGCGCCTGCTCCGGCGGCAGAGCAGCGGGAAACGCGGCCGATGAAGGGTTGAAGGCTTCCCCCAAAAACTCTCTCCCTGCAATGCTTTCTGGCAAAGCGCGTACACCCTTTCTGGCTCCCGTCAAAGCCGCAAGACTTTGGCGGGGACCGATCTTGCGCGGGAAGCGCCAAGCCAACATATCGGCCCCTTGTGCAGGCGGGTCAAGCCGATGACGCTGCCTGACCCACCGGGCGATCGCGATGCAGCAAGAATCACAAGACTCATCATCAGCAGACCTTTTTTCCCCCGTGCCCGAACGGCTCTATGGGCGCCGTCGCGGCCATAAGCTCCGCGCGCGCCAGAAACAACTCCTTGCCGAGGTCTTGCCGAGGTTGGCGATCGACCCTGCCAATCCGCTTGCCGGGCTGGAGGGTTTTGCCGAAATCTGGCTGGAAATCGGCGCCGGCTCGGGCGAGCACGCCTTGGCGCAGATTGCACGGCATCCCGAAGTCGCCTTCATTGCCTCAGAAGTTTATCTGAACGGGCTTTGCGCGCTGCTCGGGCGGCTGGTGCCGGAGCAGGCGGTACCGGCGCAGGCGCCGCTTCCCGCCAATTTGCGCCTCTGGCCACACGATGCGCGCGTGCTTTTGAAAGCACTGCCGGATGCGACGTTAAGCCGGCTCTTTGTGCTATTCCCGGATCCTTGGCCGAAATCGCGCCATGCCAAGCGGCGCCTGGTGCACCCGCAGCAAATCCCGCTTCTCGCCCGCGCTTTGCGCCCCGGCGCACTTTGGCGGCTTGCCTCCGACGATCCGACCTATCAAGCTTGGGTGGAAGCGGTGATGGCCAAACAGAACCGGTTCGCCTTGATCGAAGCGAGGTCTGTGCGCCCGCCGGGCTGGCCGCCCACCCGCTATGAAATCAAAGCGCTTCAGGCCGGCCGCACGCCGCGGTATTGGACGTTTCAACGCGTCTAGTCGCGCACGGGGTTTGCGGGAGGAAATACGACCATGGCCTTGCGGTTTCTGATTGTCGGCGCCGGCGCGGTCGGCGGCTATTTCGGAGGCCGGCTTTTGGAGGCCGGCGAAGATGTCACCTTTCTCGTGCGCCCGCGCCGCGCCGCCGAGCTCGCGCGCACCGGTCTTGTGATCCAAAGCCGCCTCGGCAACGCCGTGCTGCCCGCTCCCCCATGCGTGCTGGCGGAGGAGCTTTCCGGGCCGTTTGATGTGGTCCTGTTGAGCTGCAAAGCCTACGATCTGGACGGTGCCGTGACAGCCTTTGCCCCGGCGGTCGGGCCGGAGACCGCGATTTTGCCGCTGCTGAACGGCATGCGCCATCTTGATCTGCTGGATGCCCGCTTCGGCCCCGAACATGTGCTGGGCGGGGAATGCGTGATCTCCTCCACGCTGGATGCGGAGGGGCGCGTCGTTCACCTGAATGAGTCGCACACATTGGTCTTCGGTGAACGAGACGGCCGGCATTCGGCGCGCGTGCAAGCCATTGCTGCCGCTTTCGGCCGTGCCAATTTCGACGGCCGGTTGAGCGAGGCGATCGTGCAGGAGATGTGGGAAAAGTGGGTCTTTATCGCCGCTGCCGCGGGCATCACCTGCTTGATGCGCGCCACCATCGGCGATATCGTGGCCGCCGGGGCCGCCGATTTGGCAAAAGCGCTGCTCGATGAGTGTGCCGCCATTGCCGCGCGGCAGGGTTTTGCGCCGCGCCCGGAGTTTCTGGACCGCACGCATCGCATGCTCACCGCGCCCGGTTCCCTGATTGCCGCCTCGATGTTGCGAGATATCGAGCGCGGTGCCGCCACCGAAGCCGAGCACATTTTGGGTGACTTGCTGCGCCGGGCGCAAGCGCCGGAAGCCGCGCCGCTGCTCGGCATTGCCTTTGCGCATCTCAAAGCCTACGAGGCCCGCCGGGCGCGGGAACGGAGCGAAACGAAATAGGCGTTCTTCACGCGGCACCGTCTGCCATGCCGGGCAAAGCGCGCAGGCGCGAAGGCTGTTAGTTTATTATCCTAACATTCTCCTTGTGCCCGAATGCGAAGTATGGCATACTGCGCTGCGCTATGTCATTTTCACAAACATTCGATTCCGACACGACCATGTTAGAAACACCAACGCCGCCGGTGCTGACGGAGGACACGTCGCCGGCGAGAGATACTCCCGCCGCGCTGGTCAAGCCGCGCCGCAAGCCGGAACCCGCCTGGAAACGTTACGACCATCTGATCCATGACGGCCCGGCCTATTTCGCCGCACTCCGCAAGGACCGGCTCGCCCAAGCGCGGGCCGCGCGGCAGGAAAAGGTGCGCCAGGCCGCGCTTGCCCTGTTCGCCGCGCGCGGGGTGGCGGCCACCTCGCTCGCGCGCCTCGCCTGGCAGATGGAGCTTTCGCCCGCAAGCCTCCGCC